>Ga0208413_1000151_pt1 | contig 59617 bp, 62 predicted proteins | sample AntAceMetag02UKD_FD_184761 | JGI IMG/M metagenome (GOLD analysis project Ga0208413, IMG submission 184761) | Saline lake microbial communities from Ace Lake, Antarctica - Antarctic Ace Lake Metagenome 02UKD (SPAdes) (version 2) | ecosystem: Environmental > Aquatic > Non-marine Saline and...
ACGTTTCTTGGGTTACATTCGCCCGTTGTAACCCGGCTATTGCTGCCGGGGTCAATGGCGAGGGGCGTACTCCACCATAAATTCGGTCAGTTCTTCCAGGGACTGCACCCCAGCGTCGGACCCTAGGCCGCGAGCTACTGCTGAACCTGAAGCGATTCCCATTTCAACACAACGGGTCATGGTCTCCCCCAAAACGGCACCAGCAATAAATCCGGCTGAAAACGCATCCCCACATCCGGTCGTGTCAACGACATCGACTGCGAGGGCAGGTCGCTCGAATTTCTGGCCGCTCGAGTCGCGATAAAGCGCTCCCTCTGCGCCGACGGTGACAACACACGCACCGACACCTTTCCCCAGCATGGCGTCGATTGCCGATTCAACATCGGTTTTCCCCGAGAGGAGCATCACGTCGTCATCGTTGACCAAAAGGAAGTCGATATTGGGATAGCTGGCCCCAAAAAGTTTGTCATAATCCTGACCAGGCACGCCGATGATATCGAGAGAGGTAGTCAACCCTCGGGATTTAGCCTCTTGGAGAAGTCCAGCCGTAGGCTCCCCGTCGAGTCCTTCGAGTAGCAAGGACCCTCCCACATGAAGGTGGGTTGCGTGCGCGGCGTGATCCCAGAGGACATCTGAAGCAACCAGAGAAGCATTAGCTCCCGTGACATGCAGAGCAGGACGTTCTCCATTGGGGCGTATTGGCAGCATCGTCGCCGACGTAGGCCGGGAAGAATCCACTCTGAGGCCTGCGGTATCGACGCCCTCGCGGGTGAGCTGACTTTTCAGCCAGGCGCCAAGGTGGTCGTCTCCCACCACCCCGAAGGTATACACCTTAATTCCGAGACGGCTGAGGTCCATCGCCGTTGCGGCGGCGGTGCCTGCAATCGTCATTGCTATCTCATCGAGGAGAGCCAGGCCCTGGCCCTCAGGAATATGTGTCACCGGTCTGCCGAGGATGTCCACGATGTGAAGACCCGTGGTAATCACTGCGGGAATATTGGCCACGTCACTCTCCATTTCGATTTATAAAGTTATAGTCGATTTTTCCAGTTGACACTCGCGAATGCGACGGTTAGCATCTCCCCTATGCACTATGGTAACACATACGCACAAATGTGCACCGCCCGGTGCGCATCCCATCGAAAGGAACAATGATGTTTTTGAAACAGAAGATGGCATTTGGGGCCCTCGTGGCTGCTGTTGCCCTGACAGTTGCTGGATGTTCCGCAACTCCAGAAGCAGCGGGTCCTGCAGCGGATGAGTCAACTGACTCCGCGGTTGCTGGAGAAAACTCACTTGCAGGCAAAGTAATTGGTATCGCAGTTGTGGGAACTCAGCACTTCTGGGACCGCGAAGCATTCCAAGGAGCGGTTGACGAGGTTGAGCGCCTTGGTGGAACCGTTCTCACCACCGATGGTGGCCGCGACAACACAGTCCACGCCGAAAATCATGACATCTTTATTACCGAGGGTGTAGACGCGGTAGTCACGATTCTCGGTGACGACGCCGTTGAGCCAAAACTTGAGGCTCTACAGGCCGCTGGTATTCCCGTGTTCGGTGTTGACCGCAACAGCCCCTTCGCGGTGAACAACTCTCAGTCGCAGAACGACATCGGTGGCTACGCCGTCGGGGATATCCTCGGTGAGTCACTTGGCGGCGAAGGAAACGTAGCGGTGTTCAACGCTTTCGGCGAGGTCCTGGACTTCTGCGGAATCCGTTACAACGAATGGCGTCGCGCCCTCGAGGAGAACCACCCCGGAGTAACAATTCTCGAGCCTGAGCTTGCAGAAGAATTCGCCAACGCGCCAGAAGATGCACGCCAGCAGACCCTGACGCTGCTCGAGCGCTACCCAGTGGGCGAGCTTGATGCAATCCACGTCGCATGTTGGGATCAGCCAGCAATCGGTGTGGTCCAGGCACTGGAAGAAGCTGGGCGCACCGAAGTCAAGGTCAGCGCATTTGACGCTGGGCCCGACACCCTGGAAATCATGATGGAGGACGGAAGCACTTTCGTCGGGAACGTTGCTCAGCAGCCCCGCGCAATTGCTACTAAGGCAGTTCAGAACTTGAACTTGTACCTTGCCGGCGAGGACGTTGAACGCCAGTCCTACGTCGAGGTCTACCCCGTTGCTGGCCAGGAAGAAGCAAAGCGTATCTACGCTCTGCTCGGATACGGTAGCTAACAACCGGATCTCCTACAGGTGGTCCCTCCGAGCTTTTGCTCGGGGGGACCACCTAGGGTTCCCGGTCAATTTTTTCGAGCCTGTCGAGCGGAAGGCAATAGTCGTATGACCGATGTTCTTCTCCAAATGTCCGGAATCACGAAAGCATTTCCCGGTGTACTCGCCCTGGACGATGCGTCTCTTACTATTAGGGCTGGAGAAATCCACGGCCTCGTCGGAGAAAACGGCGCAGGCAAATCAACGATTATCAAATCCCTTGCCGGCGTTTACCAGCACGACCATGGCGCGATTCATTTCGCGGGTGATGAGATTCCTCAAATAACGGCAGCCGTGGCCGACGAATTGGGCATCAGGTTCGTTCACCAAGAGCTCCACCTTGTTCCTCACTTCACCGTCGCAGAGTCGGTTTTCATGGGCCAAGAACTCAGCGATGTCAGTGGACTCAACAACCGGAAAATGCGGGAGCAGGCAGCCCTGACACTCTCGGAATCGCTTGGGGCTGAAATTAATCCTCGCGCACTAATTCGCGACCTCACCCCCGCCGAGCGAAAGTTAGTTCAAATTGCACGGGCGCTGGTGAGGGAGGGCACTCGCCTGATTGTGTTCGATGAGCCCACCGCACCACTGGCTTCGGCTGAGGTCGAAAGAGTTCTTCAGGCAATCCGCAGGTTGAAGAAAAAAGGGATCGCCGTCCTCTACGTCTCTCACTATTTGGGCGAAATCAACCAACTGTGTGACGCGGTGACTGTTTTCCGAAACGGAAGCGATGTTGGTCTCATTGAGAACGACGTGGCCCAATCAGGCAGAGAACTCATTCGCTTGATGGTGGGGCGTGACCTCGACCAGCTCTTCCCCACAAGAGATAGCGTCCTCGAAGAAGTTTTTCTCGACGTAAAACAGCTCAGCGATGGCGACAAGTTCCAAGACGTGAGTTTTTCGATCCACGCCGGAGAAATAGTGGGGCTTGCCGGTGTTCTCGGGTCTGGCTGCGAAGAAATTGTCGACGCAATCGTGGGGTTAAGACGGGCTAAGTCTGGTTCGCTCACCGTTCGCGGCCAAAAAGCGCGAATCGCCTCTCCCGCTGCTGCTCTCCGCAAAGGAATTGTGCTGATCCCTCGGGACAGGCGCAATGACGGGCTTTTTCTGGAACTGTCCGTCCGAGAAAACATCAACATCGCAACGTTGGAGAGCGTTGCGACCGCTGGTTTGGTTTCTCGGGAAGCGTCCGAAAAGAGAGCGAGGCTGATGGTGGAGCAACTTGACATTAGACCCGCTGAAACCGAGCGCCAAGGTCGATACCTTTCCGGGGGAAATCAGCAGAAAGTCGTCTTAGCGAGGAGCCTGGCCGCAGACGCGAAAATTCTTGTCCTCGATGAGCCAACAGTGGGGGTCGATATTGGGGCAAAGACAGAGATTTACCGCCAGGTGTCTGATCTGGCGGTCGAGGGCAGAGCAGTGCTGATCTCTTCCAATGATCCTGCCGAAATCCTGGGGTTGTGTGACCGCGTGTATGTGGTGATTCGCGGGACGGTGGTCTCAGAACACCGTAGTGAGGATCTCACGCGGGACAGCCTCATAGAAAAAATGACGCAAAGCACGGAGAAAGCAGGTTCACTTGTCTAAGGCAACAGCCGCCCGCTCCTCCTCCCCTGCGAAAAAAGTCACACTGGAATCACTGAAAGGCATGTTGATTCGGCGAGGGCCACTCATGCTTTTTGGGCTGTTGCTGGTGCTACTCGCCGTGGGCGCCCCGGCGCTGCTGAGCGCAACGAGCGTAGCGGCCGTGTTGGTTCAAGCCTCCCCCATTGCGATTGTCGCTTTCGGACTTTCCGTCGTTGTTATCGGCGGTGGTGACGACGTCGTCATAGGCGGAATCGACTTATCCATTCCCGCTGGCGCCGCACTGTCGACCGCGATTATCAGCGACCAACTGACCAATCGTGGCGCCTCATTCCCCGAGGCTTTTGGCTTGGGGCTGCTCGCAGCTCTCGCAGTCGGGGCTGTCAATGCGGTGTTGGTCACGGTTGTCGGATTGACCCCCATTCTCACCACTCTCGCGACGTACGCCAGTGTCGTGGGTATCGTGCGGGTCCTGACCACAAACCGACGAATCAACGTCGAAGATCCCACGGTCTTATGGATTCGGGACACCAACATTTTTGGTGTCCCTGTTCCTGTACTCATCATGCTGGTCACTTTTGCCATCTTTGGGTGGGTGGTTCACCGCACCCGCTACGGAATGAAGCTCCGCACGGTAGGGGGAAACCTGGACGCTGCGGTATCGGTCGGACTCAAGCCGAGGATTTTTGTTGCTTCCACATTTGTGTGGGCGAGCTTGGCCGCCGGAATTGCTGGCGTGCTTCTGGTCGCCCGGGGGTCGGGGATGTCCCCCGGGATAGACGAACGCTTACTCGTCGACATGGTGTTAGCGACCTTCGTGGGCGCTGCCTTTTCCAGTAAGAACATCGTCACCGTATCGGGTGCGATGCTCGGCGCAATACTCGTCAGCTTTATGGCAACGGGATTAATCCTCAACCGGGTCGACAATTCCTGGGTCGACGGTTGGAAGGGTGTGCTGATTCTGCTGGTGGTCACGGCGGCAGCTCTCCAAACTCGAAGGAGCAGACAATGAGTGCAGCCAGTGCCGAGACGGCATCCCTCAGTCCGTGGCAAAAAGCCACCCTGTGGTTTTTTAAGTACGCTTTTCTCTTTGCATTCGTGGCGATGATTATTTTCTTCTCGCTCCAGTCAGAGGCCTTCTTGGGAGCGTCCAACGTGATGAACATTGCGCGCGGAAGTGTCGTGGTCCTTCTCATTGCTCTCGCGCTCACCATGGTCATCTCCTCGGGGGGAATCGACCTTTCAGTGGGGGTTGCTCTTGATTTTGGTGCCTGGTTTGTGATTATTGGGATGGCAAGTTGGGGCCTCCCCTGGCCACTCGCAGTGGTGGCGGGCCTCGTGGGTGGCTCCTTGATTGGGGCCCTCAACGCACTTCTGGTCGTTGTACTGGGCGTTACCCCATTTCTCGCAACACTGGGGACTTTCTTTATCGGTCGCAGTATTCAACAGATTGGCACGGGAGGCGGCGCAAACGTCAACTACCGGCAAGCCCCTGAAGGGTTCCAGGCAATAGCACAGGGTGCAACACTCGAAATTCCCAACATTTTGCTCGTGGGTGCCATCGTCCTCGTCGTTTTTTTCATCGTCATGGAACTCTCCACCCACGGCCGACGTATCCACGCCATGGGCTTACAAAACTCTGCAGCGAGGGTGGCAGGGATCGATACGCGCAAATATCGGGCCTGGGTTTTTATCCTCTCGGGGACAACCGCCGCAATCGGAGGAATCCTTTTGAGCTCTGGCCTTCGGATTTACACCCCCATGGCCGGCTTTGCCTACCTCTTAGATGGAATCGCTGCGGTGTTCATCGGTGCTTCCCTCCACCGAGGGGGGCGGCCCAACGTTATAGGAACTGTCATCGGAGTGCTCTTTCTCTCAACTCTGGGAACAGGACTCGACATCATTGGGATTGACTTCAACCTGAAGGCGGCGCTGAAGGGCATCATCCTCGTCCTCGCGATTACCATTGCCGTACTCGTATCCAATCGACTGCCCCAGGTCGAGCGATGGTTCGCCCAACAAAAGAAACCCCTGCTCCAATGACCGGAGGGGTTCTTGCGCTTGACCTCGGCACGTCAATGGTGAAAGCGGTCCTCGTTTCCCCCAACGGCGAGGTGCTCCACGCCGGCCAGGTGCCGGTGCCGCGCGGTGAACAGGGCGTTGTCGATACTTTGCCCCTCTGGGACCTGGTTGCAGAAGCTATTCAGCAGGTACTCGCCTCCGTGGGCGGAGCCGAACACGTGCAGGCAGTCATCGCCACCGGTCAAGGAGACGGTCTGTGGATGCTCGATAAGGAGGGGAAACCCCTTCCGCAGGCTTTTTTGTGGAACAGCAATGCTGGTGCGCACGTAGTAGCGCAGTGGGCAGACGACGGATCTATCGACTCACACTTTAGGGCCACCGGAACCGTACTCTGGTCCGGATCCCAGGCCGCATTGTGGCGGTGGTTTAGTGAATCTCAGTCAAAGCTTGCGAGCACAGTCTCTGCGGTGATGTGCGCCAAAGACTTGGTGAACTACCTGCTCTGTGGGGAGCGCGCTACCGACGTCACTGATGCAAGTATCCCTTTCCTCAGGCCCGGAACGACCACATACAGCTTTGAGGCCGCAGAAAAATTAGGCTGCGGGCCACTTATTGATTTGTTGCCAGCAGTGCGGCAACCCGGCGAACTACTCGGCACAGTCTCCCCATTGGCCGCCCAGCACACCGGTCTTCGCGCCGGAACTCCGGTCCATGTTGGCGCCCTCGATGTTGTGGCTATGCTCTGGGGCTCGGGGCAAGGTGAAATTGGTGATGTCTTTGCTGTCCTTGGCACAACTGCTCTCACCGCTTCCGTCACGCCCCGCAGCGCGTTTGACGGGGACCCGGTGGGCGCCAGTATTTCTCTTCCCGATGACAGCAAAAGCCTCAGGGCAATGGGGTCAAGTTCTGGCACGGCGACGCTCGAATGGTTTCTCAAGCTGCACGGTTTCACGGGGGATGAACGGTACGAGAATTTCTGGAAGGAGGTAGACGCGAGTCATGGGGGTGATGAAATCTTCCTGCCCTACCTCGCCGGTGAGCGGGCTCCCTTCTTGGCGCCTCACGCCACGGGTAGCTTTCTCGGACTAACCTCCAACTCCACTGTCGGCTCGATGGGGCGAGCCGTGGTGGAAGGCATCACAATGGCCATGTGCTTAGGCATGGACTTTTCTCTGCCAGAGGTCAACGCGCGCGAGTCAACCATTGTTTTGGCCGGTGGCGGCTCGCTTTCTCCACAGTGGGCACAAATGGTTTCTAACGTCTCAGGGAAGACAGTCATCGTAGATGGGCGGGCTCATCTGGGAGCTCTGGGGGTGGCAGGGCTCATCCTCGATGGCACGGGAGAGATCGCCACCACGCGAGAAATTGCCATCAGTGCATTTTCTCCTGACAACAACCACCCGGCGTTGCTTTTGCGCTACGAGGTTTTCCAGGAAGCAATCCACGCTGTGTCGCCACTGTGGGGACACACCTCAGCCAGTAAGGAAGAAAGCCCATGAAGACTCTGCCAACGGTAGTCATCACTGCCCCCTTTGATTCAAAGATTGTCGCCGAACTCGAGGGTCACTGCACGGTCATTTTGGCTACCCCTTTTGAACAGTCGATGAGCCTCGCCCACTCTGACCACCAGAGGTATCTGCCGCAAGCCAACATTATTGTGGCCGAACTTGATGTGATTGATGAGGATGCCCTCGCGTTGGCCCCGCAACTTTCGCTGGTGATTTCATGCCGCGCCATGCCCGTAAATGTTGACCTCGAAGCCTGCGAGAACCACGGCGTAACGGTAAAAACCACCCCAGCCCGTAATGCTGACGCTACCGCTGACGGTGCTTTTGGGCTGTTACTCAGCACGTTGCGCCGTGTTGGCGAGTCCGAAGCTTGGATGCGCGAACACCAGTGGAGCTCCGAGGATGTGTACTACCCCTACCGGGAGTTCCGTGGTCCTGTGCTCAACAGAAGAACCCTAGGAATAATTGGCGGCGGCGCTGTCGGACGCCGGATGGCCTCTCGCGCCCAGGGGTTTGGCATGGATGTCCTGATCTATGACCCTTTCGTTTCCCAAGAGCACCTAGGGGACCTGGGGCGGTTAGTGGAGCTGAAGGAGCTGATGGAGTCGGCCGATATCGTGACCGTTCACGCCCCGCTGATGGACGCGACCAGGAACCTCATCGGCGCACCCGAATTGGCATTAATGAAACCCAGTGCCTTTTTTATCAACGCCGGCCGCGCCCACATTGTTGAAGAGCAAGCACTCCGCGACGTTCTGGAGTCCCGGAGTATCGCTGGCGCAGGTTTGGACGTGTTTTGGGAAGAACCCCTCCCCCTTGATCACTGGCTGCTGAGGTTAGACAACGTGACGTTGACACCCCATATTGCCGGCGCTTCTGATGACGTGGTGTCGGAACATTCCCGCATGGCTGTTGCCCACATTCAGGAGTGGCTTAAGGCAAAAGCGTAACGAACCGTCACTCCTCAAGAATCATCCGGGCAGTGTCAATATCCGTCACGAGCGTAGTGATGATACCGCCCTTTAGAGCTCCCTTGATTGAACCAACTTTGTCTATACCTCCGGCAAATGCTGCCCGATGAGGGATCGCCATGATGTCGTCAAGACGCAATCCCACCACCCGCTCAGAAATCTCACTCTCCACAAGCTTTCCAGCGCTGTCGTAAAAGCATGCTGAAATGTCTCCCACAACCCCCAGTGCCATGAGCTCGCGATTGGCTTCCTGCGTCCCCAGCGTGTCAACAATAATCCCCGTACTTTTTGACGTTCCGCCTAAGCCAAACAACCCTAGGTCAGCATGTCTTGCTGCGTTGAGGACCTGCGATATCTCCGGCTCGGCGCGAATCATCCGCGCTGCTTCACTGGTTGATGCAAGGAAAGGAGAAGCCAAGTGGGCTGCTTTACCTCCGGTAGCATCGGCCAATAATTCGGCCACTTGATGGGGATTCACCGCACTATCAGCGGCGGGTCGGCTTCCAATCGCAGGAATAAAGACCACGTCAACCTGCTCTTGAGAAAGATGAGGTACCACGCTGGCTATCGTGGAGGACAGACCAACAGCTACGGACATTCCGGGCCGAAGCACGGAACGAAGGTAACTTGCCCCCGCCGTTCCAATGGAGTCCAGCGTGTCAACCGCCTCCGGAAAACTCGGCGCAATCCAGGCGCTTTCAAGACCATACCGGGCCACAAGGGCTTGCTGTTCTTGAGGGAAAATTGCCTCATCACTGTGGATTCGAATCTCCACAATGCCCTCTGCCCGGGCCCGGGCAAGCATTCGCGTGACTTGGACACGAGAAAGACCCAGCAACTCTGCGACTTGCTGATGTGTCATCCCGTGCGAATAATGAAGCTCTGCAATACGACCGAGCATAACTACCTCTGCACCGGGGCCCTATCGTGGTCAGGAGTGAACAGAAAGAATCCTCTCGTCAGGAAATGACGCTGTGGAATCTCCTAAGAGTATCGCTCGGTAGGTATTTGTTGCCGCTTCCTCAAGGTTGAGGACCCTCCGGTAGGCCATTTCGAGGGAATCAGCGACTGTTGCCGACCCATGATTGCCCAAAATCACGCAGTTCTGGTCAACGAGCTGCTCCGCCACGCTATCGCCAAGTTCATCCGAACCGTTCGGGGCAAAAGGGACCCGACCAACGGACTGGACGTAACTGACATGGTCGAGGGTAAAGAGCCGAACCGAATGCCCGAGGGCATCTATCAGCACCGAGTACTGGGGGTGCACGTGGATAACGGCAGCGACATCGGGTCGCTTCAGGTAAGTCCTTTGATGGATTTTCCACTCTGAGGACGGCTCCATTGCCCCACCAACCACGGTCCCGTCAAGGGATACATTGCTGAAGTCTGCAATGTTGAGCCGGTCGAACCAAGTCCCCAGACCCGTGACCAAGAATTGTTCGGAATTCTCCGGGTCCCGCACAGACATGTTCCCGCCACTCGCCAGGGTCAATTTGCGCGAAACAACGTCACCGCCGATAAGAATCATTTCGTCAATCAGGGCGCGTTGCGCGGGGGACCACTTCATAAGATACCTTCCGTTTGAACAATAGTTCACTTGTAAGACCTAATGTACACTTTGCTATTACAATGGTCAATCAACCATGAATACCGAAAACCACACCCAACGCTGAGAGTGGGCTCCGGCCAAAGTTTCAGCTCAGCGCAGAGAGAAAGGCCTCCGATGAGCACAATTGTTGACGAGAAAGAGAAAATCCGTTCTATCGCCACTGGCATACGGCAACGGGTTCTTGCTCACACCCTGGCAAACAATGGCGGCTATATGTCGCAGGCTTGCTCCTCGGCCGAGCTGCTTGCATGTCTTTACGGCGGATTACTCCACATTGAAGAGCTGGATAAACCCCTCGTCCCAGCGCCATTTGCAGGAGTGCCCAGAGTTGGCTCCGGAATCCTCCCCACCGGGGCAGTGTTCCATGGGTCCCGCGCACCCCACCTTGACCGACTCGTTTCCAGCCCCGCCCACTACGCACTAGTTATCTATGCGGCGTTAATCGAAACTGGTCGGTTGGAGGAGCGCGGACTCGAGGAATTCAACAAAGACGGTGGCACGGTAGAGATGATCGGCGCAGAACACTCTCCCGGGTTTGAGACGACAACCGGGTCGCTTGCGCAAGCTATTTCCCAAAGTGGCGGAATCGCACTTGCCCGAAAAATTCGAGGCGAAACCGGAAAGACCTGGGTCTTCATGTCCGATGGAGAATTTCAGGAAGGACAGACCTTCGAGGCCTTGAACGCAAGCTCTTACTGGGGACTCTCCCAGCTCCGAGTGATTGTTGACGTGAATGGCACCCAGTGTGATGGGCCCATGGACCGGGTGATGAGCATTGAGCCCTTGACCGAGCGACTGGAAGCATTCGGTTGGACAGTCCGGAAGGTCGACGGGCACGATATCGACGCAATTTTGACAGCTGGTCGGGAGGAATCCGAAAGTCCCCTGGTGATTCTCTGCTACACCGACCCCTCACGAGGATTACCACTCCTGCAAGAGCGATATCCGGCATTGCACTATTTACGGTTCACCAGTGAGTCAGAGCGAGCGACCTATCAAGAAGCCTATGAAGGGATGATCAAATGAGCATCGAAGTTGTCAGCAGGCCCCATCAGGACGCTTTTATCGAGTGGTCCAAGGACCGTCCAGAGGTTGTTGTTCTTTCCGCTGACCTCACGAACTCCTGCGAGGTTGGCAAGTGGCGCGACACCTACCCCGAACGCTTCTTTTCGATGGGAATGGCTGAGCAAAACATGATGGGCTTTGCCGCTGGACTCGCACGGGAAGGTTTCGAGCCGTGGTTGCACACGTTTTCGGTTTTTCTCTACCGCAGGCCACTCGACCAACTACAAATGTCGATTGCCTACCCAGCCTTGAAGGTGCGGATGATGGGTTTTTTGCCAGGAATCATGACCCCCGGCGGAGTCACTCACCAAGCGATTGAGGATATTGCCGTACTTCGAGCGGTCCCCAACATGACCATCTTGGAGGTAGGCGATGCAACCGAAGCCCAAACTGTCCTCGATGTTGCCCATGCGGTCGAAGGGCCCGTCTACGTGCGGGCACTGCGAGGCGAGGTAAGTCGGCTTTTTCCTAGCAATGAGCCCATGCTTTTCAACACCGCGCGCGTTTTATCTGAGGGAACCGACCTGTTGGTGATTACCTCAGGAATCATGACGGAGGAGGCTTTGCGGGCGATTCCCACGATGAAGAACCGCGGGGTATCGATTCAGCACCTGCACATCTCTACCCTCAAACCATTCGACGATCCGCAGGTCTCAGAAGCCATTGCGCGGGTCAAAAAGGGTGTTATCACCATGGAGAACCACACAATTGTGGGCGGCCTGGGCAGTGCAGTTGCCGAAATCATGGCCGAGCAAGGAGCAGGGATTCCACTCCGCCGAGTGGGAATTAGGGACACCTACGCTCACGGAGCATCACAAAAGTATCTGATGGCTGAGCTTGGGCTTGATTCGATGGCCCTCATTCGGGAAGCCGAGTCGCTTCTCGGGGAGAAGTTGGGAATCGAGGCGAACGATCTCGCCGAACTGAGAGAAACATCCGTACACAGCACAGCGAAAGCAGAGGCACTTTAATGGACGAGAGAGTCAGAGCTACCTATCGAATCTGGAGCGACGATGTTGCCGCGGTTGCGGAAGCGATACGCATCGAGCAAACCATCGAGTTCCCTTTTGACCTCGCGGAAAAATGGATACAGGACGAGGTCGTGGGCTGGATTGAGTCAGTCACCGACTCCGCGCAGGGTCATTCGGATGTCGAAATCTCCTATGACGTCCGCACCGTGGGAGGCGAACTGCCCCAGCTCATGAACGTCCTCTGGGGGAACTCTTCGATGCTTCCGGGCGTCCGGCTAATCGACGTGGTCCTTCCACCAAGCCTCTTAGCCTTGTTTAAGGGACCCCGGTTTGGAATCGAAGGGCTTCGCAAGATGTTGAATGCCGAAGGCCGCGCTTTGGTGGGGACTGCCCTAAAGCCGATGGGGTCATCTCCTTCACAGCTAGCCAAGATGGCCTACACGATTGCCTCCGCTGGTTTTGACACCATCAAGGACGACCACTCTTTGGCCAACCAGCCTTGGGCCCTCTGGCATAACCGGGTTGACGCAATCGCGACGGCCGTCAAAGACGCGAACGAGAAATTTGGTACGCAGTGCCTCTACGCTCCCAGTCTCCACTTGCCTGCGGACGAAGTCCTCGATGCGGCACGGGAAGCCAAGCGCCTCGGTGCGACTGCACTCATGGTTCTTCCGGGAATTGCCGGATTTGATGCCATGAGGATGGTCGCCGAGGCCGACGACATTGCCCTACCAATGATGGGTCACCCGTCTCTCCTCGGCTCTTTCGTGACGCCACAACAGCACGGACTTGCCCACCACGTCGTATTCGGAACACTCATGAGAGTTGCGGGAGCCGACATCTCGATATTCCCCAACTTCGGTGGGAGATTCTCCTTCACCCCTGAGGAATGCCTCAAGATCACCGAAACCGCGCGTAAGCCAATGGCAGAAATGAAGCCGATCTGGGTCTCTCCCGCGGGAGGAATGACTCTCGACCGAATCTCTGGAATGCTTAATTTTTACGGTGCGGACACAGCCTCACTTGTGGGCGGAGCCCTCCATCGTGGTGACCTCGAGGAAAATTCCCGCGCACTAGCAGCGAGTATCCATCAGCATTCTTTTGCTTAGTCTCTAGGCCATAGGAAGGTACATACTGCGTGAGTGCCGCAGGGTGCTAGCGCGAGACCCACCGTTGACAGCGACCAACGTCAACACTCCGAATGAGGATTGTTGGCCGAGCGGGGTGGGAAACGCAAAGGAACGTTACGCCGTTGGATTTTCCACCCACACCGACGAAAAAACTGACAGCCCAGGTGGGAACCAGCCTTCCCTCTCCCTCTAACCGGAACTACCCCGACACCCTCCACTTTTTGTCCGCATGAAGCTAAAGCATAAAAAGCGGGCGTAAACTCCCAAAGTCTTCAGAAAGGGCGTTTTACCAGGTGGCTACCAGCGCACGCGGCGAAGCAATGAAATCAGCGGCTTCGACCGGTGAAATGTCACATCGTCAAATCCTTCTGGTTCTTGCCGGCTTGATGTCGGGAATGTTTTTGGCAGCGCTCGATCAAACCATCGTGAGCACTGCTATTCGGACGGTGGCCGATGACCTGGATGGGCTGGCCTTGCAGGGCTGGGCGACGACCGCATATTTGATCACCTCCACCATTTCGACCCCCATTTATGGCAAGTTGGGCGATATTTTTGGTCGACGACCCCTGTTTATGGTGGCCATCGCCATATTTGTTGTGGGGTCGCTCACCTCGGGTCTTGCCACCACCATGTATGAGTTGGCTGCCTACCGGGCCCTCCAAGGACTGGGAGCCGGTGGTCTTTTTGCCTTGGCGCTTACGATCATCGCCGATATTGTTCCCCCGCGCGATCGCGCCCGCTATCAGGGGGTGTTTCTGGCCGTCTTTGGTACCTCCAGTGTCATCGGCCCTGTCGTCGGTGGTTTCTTTGCCGGGATTGACCAGTTCCTCTGGTTTGAAGGATGGCGTTGGATTTTCTTAATCAACCTGCCCATCGGCGCAATCTCCATGTTTTTGGTGTTTACCTTCCTCCATGTCCCCCACTTCGCGAAACCCCAGCGCATTGACTGGTGGGGTGCCGCCACGATTGCCCTCGGTTTGGTGCCGTTGCTGATTGTTGCCGAATTGGGTCGCGATTGGGGTTGGACTTCACCTCTCACCCTGGGGCTTTTAGCGCTCGGTATCGCCGGTGTGATTGCCTTCATTCTTGTGGAACGGGCTGCCGGGGAATCAGCACTGATTCCGCTCAGCCTGTTCAAGAACGTGCCTTTTGCGCGAACCCAAGTGCTCGGCTTCATTGTGGGGATTGCCATGTTTGGCGGGATGGTCACCTTGCCCCTCATTCTTCAGGTCGCCTACGGCGCCACCCCGACGATGGCAGGGTTTTTGATGTTACCGATGGTGGCCGGAATGATGACCGCCAGTATCGCCTCGGGACAAATCACCGGGGCAACCGGTAAGTACCGCATTTTCTTGAACACCGGTTCGGGTCTCCTCGCCCTCGCGTTTGTGTACATGGTTTTCTTCTTGGATGCCGAAACACCCCTCTGGGTGATGTCCATAGGAATGGTGTTCATCGGTTTGGGCTTAGGTCAGCTCATGCAAACCCTGATGATTGCCAGCCAGAATGCGGTGGAGGCCAAAAACATCGGTGTTGCCACATCCTCGGCCACCTTCTTCCGCCAAATTGGCGGAACGTTAGGGGTGGCCGTTTTCATGACGGTGCTCTTTAGCCGCGTGCAAGACCAGATCGACCTGGCCTTTGCACGACCTTCGGTCGTGGCGGGTCTGGAGAGCGCCCTGGCGGACCCTGCCGTGCTGGCCAACCCTGCCAATAAGGTTTTGCTCGACTCGTTACAGGGACAGGGTGAGGGCCTCTCCATCACCGCAGATAGCTCCTTCCTCATTGGCGCTGATGATCGCTTGACGGCGGCCTTCCGCATCGGTTTTGTCGAATCTGCTCTGGGAATCTTCGTTATTGCGGCAATCTTGATGACCCTCGGGTTTGTGATGAGTTGGTTTATTCGGGGGCTTCCATTGCGCACCAAGAGCGCTGCGCAAGAAAACGCTGAATCAGAACGCGAAAACTCACTCTCCTAACACCCAGCCACACGACGCCGTCGCGTCCTAGGGTGATGGCAGGGGGAATGATGGCAAAACTCGTGGGCGTCTATCAGAGCGAACGCGGTCCCCTGCGCGCCCTCGGGCGCTTCCTCGGTCTTCCGGGGTGCGATCTTTCTCGCATCACAGATTCACGAACCGGTGTGAGTGCCTCCTGGAAAGCCCTGCTGGCCCGGCTGGCCTCTGATGGCCACACCCACGACGTGGTCACACCCCGCAGCGCATCCCCCGAAATTCGCCGTGCCAGCGCCGGGCGCGAGCCTTGTGTGCTGATCGTTCATGATTCGGGCGATATCGCCATGATTGCGGACTGGAATGACCTCGCCCTCGCCCACGGCGATATTCCCACATACGAGCGCATTTTGCGCTCCAAATTGTTAATGTATTAGCCCCTCATCAGGGCAACATTGTCCTCCATGGCCCTAATGGCGCCATCAGTGCCCACCACAATCCTCGCGCGAAGGGACAACCCGGCACCGCCGTGGTGTCGACCGGTGAAGACGACGTCATAGTTTCCTGGTTGAAGCGCAGGTAGTGCGACCATCGCCTCTAAGTTCCCGGTGGCATTCACTGATCCTTCGGCCATCACCCGCAGAGTGTCACCCGAGGAGGAGATGATGCTGAGCAGGTAGGACGAGGTGTAGGCCACACGGTCTGACCCGTAATACACCGGGGAGCCCTGAACACTTCTGCCCACCGGGCCTGCAACGTGAAGATAGATGCCAGGGACTCCCGGGTGTTCTGCACTCTCCCCCTCACCCTCCACCACGGTCACCGTGTAGCGAAACACCTGGGCCAACCCAGCGTTATTCGCCACACCATCGTGGGAGGGCAACCCGAGTGCTGCTGTGGTGCCATCAGCACTCAGCGCTACCGCGCTTCCTGCTGTGTCACCGGCTTCGCCGGTGAGATCAGTACCCAGGGGACCCCATGCTCCAGAACTTTGGCCATAAAGCCTCGCATATCCGGCATCAACGCCGGGAACTGCTCCACCGGGGGCGCCCACCAGGAGTCTGGTTCCCGCCGCGGACAGACTGAGGGAGGAACCCAGGAGATCACCGGCTGCGCCCTCTAGGTCGGCACCCTGTTGGACCCAGGTTGTGGTGCCAGCGTTCCATGACAGCACCCGAACGTGGCCCGCATCCACCGCGGTTGATCCGACAGAATTTTCTGGAGCCCCGATTGCCACCACGGTGCCGGTGGAATCCAGTGACACCGAGGTGCCAAAACGGTCACCCGCCGCTTCACCCTCGATATCAGAAGCCCGTTGGTCCCATTGGCTGGTGGCGGTAGTGAAGCCAAACACCCGGACGTGTCCGGCCGCTGTGCCACTACCGTCATTGTCTCTGGCGCCCGCGGCAATGACACTGCCATCCTCAGAGATGGCAACGGAATAGCCCAGCCGGTCCTGATTGGCTTCGCCGGCAAGGTCAACGCTGCCGGTGCGGTCCCAGGTGGTGGTGGCGGTGTTCCAACTAAAAACGCGCACTTCTCCCCGGTCTGTTCCCGCATCATCATTAAAGGGTGACCCGATGACCACGGTTGTCCCATCGCCGCTGATGGCGACAGAGCTCCCTGCCCGATCGCCGGCACCTTCGCCGGCGATGTCAGCCCCCATTTGCGCCCAGGTTCCCGACGCCAACTCCCACACTTGAACGAGTCCTGCGGACGAGACGCCACCAAAAGGTGCGCCAATGGCCACCCTGGTTCCATCACCGCTCAGCGAAACAGCGGACCCAAAGTGGTGGGAGGTGCCCCCTCCCTCCAGGGTGAGACCACTCTGGGTCCACGCTCCGCCGGTAATCCCCACTATTCGAACCTGACCAGCATCAGTCCCGCCATCGTCATTGGAGTCGGCACCAATCGCAAGAGTGGTGCCGTCACTACTCACATCGAGTGCGATGCCAAAATTGTCTCCCACGGCAGCACCCGGGATATCGGCGCCCTGCTGACTCCACACCCCCTGCCCACTGGCGCTTGTCGGCAGTAGTACGGCGAGGCTCAGCACAGCAACGGAGGTGGTGGCAAGAAGGGTACGAGGGCGTGTAGGCATCAGGGCTCCTTAGGGGGGTTCTGCGAGAAAGAACCAACACATCCGGGAGAGCTATCAGCACCGATGGGAACCCGCGTTTCCCGCACTCTCGCAGAGGGATGTCCACAAAGCAAGGAAAATTCGATAACTGCACAGGGATGACCTTCTTTCCCTCCCGCCGTCAGCTATCGTGGCCAGAAGCGAAAAGGGGTAGGGAATGTCACACGAAAGAGTCGTCGATGTTAATTTGCGGTGGGGTGACAGCGACGCCTTTGCCCACGTCAACAACGTGGTGTTTTTCCGCCTCCTCGAAGAAGCCAGGGCGAGAGTAATCCCCGCCGAAGGCCCCGGTTCCACTATTTTGTCGGGCGGACTCGTGGTGGCAGAACAGCAACTGAAATACACCGCCCCCCTGCATTACCGGTCAGAACCCATCCAGGTGGGAATGACCGTCGACCACGTCGGTGGTTCCTCCTTCCGGCTGGCATGCCGAGTCTTTGACCAGGAATCCGCTGTCGTGTTTGCCGAAGGTTTTGTTTCTTTGGTGGCGTATAACTTCAGCGCGGGTGCGCCCCGCAAACTCGCGGATGACGAGCGAACCTGGCTCGCCGCCTAAACACCTATTCCCACAAACTGCCCTCTGCGGGACGACCCTGGTCCCACGCGCAACCGACCCCTCGTGTCTCTCGCCACCAGCGGGGTGGGACGACCGGTCGGGGAAGCTTTGCGGTGGGCTATATCCAGCAGATTTCTTCCCCAGCGATCGGGGGCGCCATCGAGAAAGGCCCCCGGAATCCCTGGCACGTGTTGGGCCCCTGACGCAAGGGGGAGGCTGGGGTCAAGAGCAAAAGAAGCTGCGTCAGAGAGATATTCCTCGCGGTAATGAAAAGTGGTACTGATCGGTGAGCGACCGTGATGAAAGGATGCGCGCCCTGCGTGACGGTCCCAGGGGAGGTCATGCACGTAAACATCGAGGTACCGCTCGGTCATGACCGGGCCCTCTGCCGGGTGAGGCGATCGGCGCGAGCGCGACCGATGTCTCGCTCAAGCGGGTCTAAGGCGTCACTGACGTAGTCAAGAAGTCCCAACGCTTTCAGCACGGCTAACAGTGAGGTGGTGGTGGTCCCCCCCGATCCACTCTCCAGCTTGCGCAACGTCACCGCAGAAATTCCCGCCCGGTCGGCCACCTGTGCCGCAGTGAGATTGAGTACCATTCGCCAGGCTCGCAGGTGGGCCCCGATCTGCATCGGAATCGTTTCGGGCCCCGAAAGGGTAATGATTATCGTGGTGTTTCTGTCGGTTAGGGTCGCTCACCATCAGAAACACCACAGTTATTACATCTCTTCGGGACGCGCGCGACATGCCGGTCGCTCCGCTGGCCAAGGACCCCTCGCAGACGCGTTTATCCAGAACTTCACCCGCGTCCTCACCCCGGCATCGCCATCAGCTACTGTGTGTTTTATTGTGTGACTGGGACCACGGGTGGGGGTGAGTAAACAGGGTGTTTGAGCTTGTGATTCAGAACGCCATCATCCACACCATGGATCCCCACAATCCGCGCGCAACATGGATTGGGATCTCCCATGGTCTGGTCTTAGACCTTGGTAGTGGCGAGGCGCCACCAGGTCAGGAAATACTCGATGCCAAAGGCCAGTTATTGGTGCCCGGGTTCAATGATGCCCACTGTCACACCGGATGGTTTGGTCTCTCCCTTGCAGAAATTGACTGCAAGAAACTTGGCAGCCTGGAGGAAGTGTACGACGCGCTTTCGTCGAAAGCGCGCCTCCTGGGCCCTGGCGAATGGGTGCTTGCTCAGGGGTATAACCAAGAAGCCTTCGGGGGTCTTTACCCCGATATTGCGGTTCTTGACGCACTCCTGCCAGAAAACCCAGTGTTTCTTCGTCACACCTCCGGCCACGCCTGCATTGTCAACACGAAGGCCCTCACACTTGCCGGGTTTGCCGAGTCCCCCTCTCTTGAGGTCCAGGGCGGCGTGATCGTGCGCGATAGTGCCGGTAATCCCACCGGGGTCTTAGAAGAACGCGCACAAAGTGTTGTTCAAGAGCTTCTGTTACCAAAATCCCAGGAAGAACTCGTGGCGGCACTGGATCGTGCCACCGCGGTCTATGCGACAGAGGGAATCACCAGCTTCACCGAAACCGGTATCGCTGGCGGCTGGATTGGTTTTAGCCCACTTGAGTTTGGCGCGTATCAAACGGCGCGAGCCAGGGGGGTGTTGCGCTCCCGCGCCCAACTGATGGTGGTTTCGGATGTGCTGCATCCGGCGGCGGGCCACCGCGAAGACCCCCACGGGCTGACCCTCGATGCTGGGATTCGCACCGGCTTAGGCGATGACCGATTGTCTTTGGGGCCCATGAAAATCTTCCTTGATGGTTCCATGCTCGCCTGGACCGGTGCCATGTCTGCTCCTTTTGCGGCGGGCCCCGCCAACAACTACGGGTACTTCCAAGCCGACGAAGCAGACCTCGTGGCCACCATGATGGAGGCGGCAGCTTCCGGCTGGGCCATTGGCGCCCACGCCATAGGCGATCGGGCAGTGGAATTAGCGCTCACGACGTTTGATACTGCCCTCGCCCTGCACGGCCCACCCCTGATCCCCCATCGGATTGAACACGGTGGTGTGGTGACCGATGCGCAGGCCGCTAGGGCGGCCGCGTTAGGGGTCGCCATCATTACGCAACCAGGTTTCATGCCAGAGCTCGGTGTTCAGATGGCCCAGGCAATGGGGGAAGAACGCACCTCCCTGATTCACCGCCATCAAGGCCTCATTGCTGCCGGGGTGATGGTGGGGGGCAGTTCGGACCGCCCGGTGGCCACCGGGCGCCCCCTGGAGATTATTCACGCCATGGTGGACCGCCGAGCAAGCGACGGTGCCATCATCGGACCCCAGGAGAGGGTCAGCGTTCACGACGCATTCTGGACTTACACGGTGGGGTCAGCCCAGGCCACAGGTCAGGCCGATCGCAAAGGGATGCTAAAGCCTGGGTATTTAGCCGACATGGTGGTGTTGTCCAAGAATCCCCTCGATGACGAAGTTGCTGCCATCCGAGACATCGACGTGGTTCACACCCTTGTGGGGGGACACTTCACCCTTCGGGACGGCGTGCTTTCTCCGCTTCCCGGGTAACAATCCCCACGGCCAGCGCGTGGTTGTGTATTCCTACCAACCCATGGCGATCGGAAAAGCCAACACCATCAGGGTTGTGGTGGAAACAAGAGCCAGGATGGACAGAATTCGTGCCGTCACCGTGAGGCCAGAAACTTTTGTTCCCTCCGCTTTGGCCACGCGAAAGAGACGGTTGGAGAGCACTAAGCCGGCAATGGCCAAGGCAATCGCCAACACCGGAAGTCCCACCGACACAAGCGCCATAATTCCCACGCCAAGCGTGATGACGGGGCCTGGGGGTTGAGCCATGGGCAAAGACCACCCTTTCAAAGACGGTGTCCCTATCTTAGATTCCCGGGCGCTGATACATTTCCCAGCGCTCCACCGGCATGTCCACCAGGGAGGGAAGTTCCCGCTTGAGGCGGAGAATCGCAGGCCACTCAAAGTGCGCGTGCCACGCTTCACGCGATTCCCATTCTTCGATCAAGATAATCCGGCCGGTGACTTCCTCCATGACGTCATAGCGCGTGCACCCTTGACCCGCTCTAATCTCTGGCACCACCTCGTCCAAGAGCGACAGCACAGATTCTCGGTGGCCATCCTTCGGTGTTAGCGGGACGATGACAGTGCAGGGCTGCTCCATGCCCTCACCCTAATCGGTGCCCTGGGAAAACGGGCAGTGTCTCTGGGCAGGGACGAAGCAGCACTATTTCCCCGCTTACGGCCCCGCTTCTCAGCCTGTGGTCATAGGGTGAAGGGGTGCCAGACTGCAACGATGCAGCTTGGCCGAAGAATGGAGGCTCTGATGCCAGATTCCGAATATTGCGTGCACTGTGATGCACCCCTCGCCGTGGGAGCAGACACCTGTCCCGCGTGTGGCAAACCCGCCGGCCCTATTGATGGGGCTCCCTAACGGAGCAACACTTCAGCGCTCGCGCAAAATCTCTAAGGCTGCCATCGCGGCGTTGTGTCCACCAATAGCGCTCACACCGCCACCGCGAAGAGCGCTGGCGCCGGCGAGAAGGACGTGGGGTAACCCGGAATCAACGCCCCACCGTCTGGCGGGGGTATCCAGTGGGTCATCATCCTCGACGTAGGGCGCACTCAAGGGTTGATGGAAAATGTTTCCCCCGGGCAAACCTAACGAGCTCTCTAAATCAATCGTCGTCTTGGTTTCGATACACAGGTTTCCGGCGGAATCTCTCATCACGCAGTCTTCAATGGGTTCTGCCAACACACTATTGAGTGATGCCATCACCCGGGCCTCCAGGTCTGCTCGGACCTCATCAGGATCGCGCCCAACAATCAGCCGGTGGGGCACATTCAGGGCAAAAATGGTCAAGGTTTGTGCTGTGGTGTCCCGCAGCGATGGCCCCAAAATGCTGCGATCACTCAAAGTGTGGCAATAAATTTCACACGGAATAACCTCCGGGATGTTTCCCGACTGGGCTTGCGCTATCGAAAGAGCAAGCTGGGAGCCCGATTCGTTGATGTGAAAAGTCCCACCGAACGCTTCTTCTTCGCTCACCCCGGGGTTCGCCAGGCGTGGGAGACGATCGAGCATCATGTTGACTTTGACTTGTGCACCCTCGATCGCTGGTGACCCTTCTGGTTCCCCCGCGAGCCGGTACAGGGTTTGCTTTGAGGCTCCCGAGATGACAAGTCGACCCTGAAGAGTCGACTCCACCCCGTCTGTCACAAATCGAACCTGGGAGTCAACACCAATGCTGGTCACCCGGGCGTGGGTGAAGATTTTCACGCCAGCAGCGCGGGCGGATTGCTCGAGTGCTCCGCTCACACTTCCCATCCCACCCACCGGGACATCCCAGTCCCCTGTTCCGCCCCCCATCACGTGGTACAGAAAACAGGCCCGCATTGCCGGATCGTTTTCGGTGTCCGGGAATGTTCCAATCAACGCATCGGTCAACACGACGCCACGGACAATGTCATTCTCAAAAGTGTTGTTGACCAGCGTGGTGATCGGGGTTTCAATGAAGCGCTGAAACAACGCTCTCCCCGGTGATGCCAAATCCAGTAAGCGTCGAACCTCTGATTCGCGCAGCACAGGTTCTGTCATGGTGGGAAACAGCGACGCCGCTAGCACTTGGGTGTCACGGTAAAAGTCAAGCCACCTGGTGTAATCATCCCCCGCCCCAATTTCCTCAAAGGAAGCTCTGGTGCGGGCGGCATCTTTGGCATCAATCAGCAATCCCGTTGATGTTCCCGGAACCGGCGTGTAGGAGGAGTATCGGCGACGAATAAGGGAAATATCCAGATCTAGATCGTCGCGGATACTCTGTGGCATCAAGCTCACCAGGTAGGAGTAACGGGAGAGACGAGCCTCAACACCCTCGAAGGCTTGTGCGGAAACGGCAGCCCCACCCACTTGAGCTTCACTCTCCAACACCGTAACCGAGTAGCCTGCCCGCCCCAGGTATGCGGCGGCGGCAAGACCGTTATGTCCACCACCCACCACGATCACGTCGCAAGAATTATGTGCCTCTTTGTTCACCCCTTCAGCCTAAAGGTCGGTGGTTAACAGACACTCTCACCCGTCGATTCACAGTATCCCGCCCTACACTTTTTGTATGAGCGCACTTCGCGAACGAGTCCACCAACTTGATGCCCTCATCATCCGCTTCATGAACGCCATCGGCGTTCCGTTCCTGCGCATCGGAATTGGTGTGGTGTTCATTTGGTTTGGTGGCCTCAAAACCGTGGGTTTCAGCCCCGCCGAAGAACTCCTCGCGGCCACCGTCTACTGGTGGACACCCGAAATTGTTGTGCCCGTCATCGGCTACTGGGAAGTGCTGATCGGTATTTTCTTCCTCATTCCACCCTTAACCAGGGTGGCAATTCTGCTCCTTGCCCCCCAAATGGTCGGAACTTTCCTGCCCCTGGTTCTCCTGCCCCAAGTGTGTTGGGATGTGTTCCCTTTCGGTCTAACCCTGGAGGGTCAATACATCATCAAAAACTTGGTTGTCATTGGTGCGGCCCTGGTGATTGGCTCACGGCTCGAAGCACTGCGATTCAAACGTCGCTCTGGCTCTCGAGCCTAAAAACCTTCTCGCCTGCCAGGTAGTCCCAAGCTCCACCCAGCGAGCGCATAGCCCCGCGGGAGGAACATGGTGGGCATGATGAAAACCCTAACCACGTCCTTCCTCGCGGCCCTCGTGGTGCTTCCCCTGTCGGCCTGCACCATCAATATCGATGTCCCCGACTCTTCTCTGCCACACATGATGGATTCGGGGGAGATCGGCACTCAGTCCGAGGTGATGTTTGCGCAGATGATGATCCCCCATCACCAGCAAGCCATCGATATGTCCTACCTTGCCCTCGCCAACAGCAGCTCCGAGGATGTTCGCGACCTTGCGGAGCGGATTATTGCCGGCCAAAGCGCCGAGATTGAGATTATGCGCAGCTGGAGTGACGCGGACACCGTGTCAGGGATGATGCCCGGATCAACCATGGGTGGGATGGGTGGAATGGCTACTGAGGCGGAAGTCGCCGAGCTTGCAACCCTGGAAGGCGACGCCTTCGACACCGAATTCCTCACCCTCATGATTACCCATCACGAGGGTGCCCTCGTGATGGTGAGAATGATTGACGGCTCGCGACAAGCAGAAGCTGCCCAGCTTGCCGAGGATATTATTCGAGTTCAGAGTGAGGAAATAATCGAAATGACAACCCTGTTGGAGACTCTCAATAATGCGTAAAGCAGCGTTGGCCCTCGTCGTGGCGCTTCCCCTCGCCGGTTGCACCAGCACCGGTGCCCCCACCGAGCTGTCCGATCTCACTCACGTCCACAACCTGGTCCTGCATGATGGCGAAGTCTTCGTCGGGAGCCACGAAGGCGTCTACCGACAAGACGGTGACGAGGGATGGACTCTCATCGGCACCGAATTTGATGCCATGGGGTTGGCCTCCCACGGCGAGAACCTAATCGCCAGTGGGCACCCGGGAAGTACTTTTGATTTTCCGGACCCGCTGGGACTCCTCGTCTCCACCGATGGTGGGGAAACCTGGAGTGGACAATCCTTGGTGGGCGAAGTTGATTTCCACCTCTTGGAAACCTCCGGGGACACCATCATGGGGGTTGCCGCAAACTATGGTGCGCTCGTGAAATCTGAGGATGCCGGTGTGAGTTGGACCACCCTGGAGGTTTCTGCCCTATCCGACCTGGCATTAGATCCAGCGGACCCTCAAACGGTGGTTCTTGCCACCGAGCAGGGGTTGCAACACTCCCGTGACGGCGGTGACAGCTTTTCTCTCCGCGAGTCGGCAGTGATCACCGACCTTCTGCACTGGTCAGAAACCGGGTTGTTTGGCGCAACAGCAGACAGCATTTGGGGGTGGGACGAAAGCCTCGGCGAATGGGTCCTCGCCCTCGAGGGTTTCACCGACATCCGTGGTTTTGGGGTGTCAGGAAATCAGGTTGTCGTTCTTGATGGCACCACCCTGACCCGCGAAGCTCTGTCGCTCTAGAGGTGCCCCCGGTTCGGGGTGTGGGGCGATGGCATTGGCGAACTGGTCAACACACGGTCGAGGACTCACCGATGAGTTTCCTCTAAACGAAGAGCGGAAGAACGACAGCAGCCTGGAACGCCGCCGCTGATACAGCCCACGAGAATAATGAAACATTCATTTTCCAGGTGTAGGCGAACTCTTTCCGGGCGATGTGCACCCAGGCGGCACCCACCATGGTGAGGGCAAGGCCGACTGCTGCTGCAACGCCAACCCACTGCAACCAGGCGAAACCTGGCAGCGCATACGCGACGATTGGCGCCAGGATTACTCCCACCGCACCGGCGATTTCGAGCCAGGCAATTAGTCCCACTAATCCAAAGGAAATGGGTTCAATCCAACCGAAACCAGCCTGGATCATGGTTTCAGCGCTGGCGGTGGCCTTGAACTTCCCTGCCTTGAAAAACGAAAATGCTGTGTAGGCAGAGACTCCCAGGGCGATGATGGCCAGGGCGATATTAAGTGACACGGTGAACCTTTCCTTGCTGATGATGCCTTTCCCGGTGGGGGCGGCATGATAAGTAAAGTGGGGGTTTACTAAGATTGTCAAGTTACACTTGACTAATCATGACGTCCGCCGAATTTAGTGCCCAGTGCGAACCCGAAGGTCGCGGTGGTTGGCGAGCCAACGTGGCCGGCGTCGACTGCGAAGCACACGCACAACGCCTCGATAAATTGCGGGAAGCAATCGCGCTGGCGATTCACGATAAAACCGGCATGGCGCTCTGCGACATTGTCATTCGACTCGAGGGTGTCTTCCCCGAAGTGCTCGAGCGCTTCACAGAAGCTCAAGAAAAAAGTGCGGAAGCAGCACTACTCCGGGATGAAGCCGCGCGTGAGGTGCGAAAAGTTGTGGCCGACCTGCGGGCGGAACACCTGACCATGCGGGATATTTCCGCATTACTCGGGATCACGCCCCAAAGGGTGGCCCAGCTCGTCAACTCCTAACCCTTGGGCACGACGAGCACCGTAGTAGTGGACCTGACGGGAATTGAACCCGTGACCTCCTCATTGCGAACGAGGCGCGCTACCAACTGCGCCACAGGCCCGAAGAACGCCACAGTATCACCACGGCAGGTGCGCCCGCGGTGATACTGCCGTAATCCGTTAGCTGACCAGGTCGAAACGGTCTGCGTTCATGACCTTGACCCAAGCGTCAACAAAGTCGTGAACAAACTTCTCGTGGTTGTCATCCTGCGCATACACCTCGGCGTAGGAGCGAAGAATGGAGTTTGACCCGAATACCAGGTCCACTCGCGTCGCACTCCAGTGCACTTCACCGGTGGTGCGGTGGCGGATGGCATACTCATTTCTTCCCCGGGGTTCCCACACAAAAGACATATCGGTGAGGTTCACAAAGAAGTCTGTGGTGAGGGCGCCTTCGCGGTCGGTGAACACACCGTGCTTGGTGTCGCCGTGGTTTGTCCCGATCGCCCGCATTCCCCCCAACAACACTGCCATCTGTGCGGCGGTGAGGCCCATCAGCTGGGCACGGTCGAGAAGAAGCTCTTCGGCGGTGACGACGTAGTTGTCTTTCATCCAGTTGCGGAACCCATCGTGCAGGGGTTCCAGTGGTTCAAAAGAGTCCACATCGGTGTTTTCTTGGGTGGCATCGCCACGACCAGGCGAGAACGGCACAGTGATGCTGTGCCCACCAGCCTCGGCGGCCATCTCCACGCCCACGCAACCAGCGAGCACAATGGTGTCGGCAAGACTCGCACCCGCCTCGTTGGCGAGGGGCTCGAGGACTGCCAGTACGCGGGTGAGGCGTTCTGGCTCATTTCCTGCCCAATCTTTTTGCGGGGCAAGGCGCAACCGTGCCCCGTTAGCCCCACCGCGGAGGTCAGAGCCGCGGAACGTCCTGGCGCTATCCCAGGCGATAGCGACCATGTCGGAGACGGACAGACCGGAAGCGGCAATCTTCGCCTTCAGGGCTGACACATCAAAGCGTGTGTTACCAGCGGGAACAGGGTCCTGCCAGATCAGGTCTTCTGCGGGAACCTCGGGCCCAACATAGCGGGCTTTCGGGCCCATATCGCGGTGAGTCAGTTTGAACCAAGCCCTGGCAAAAGCATCATCGAGTAGCGAAGGGTCACGGTGGAAACGTTCCGATATTTCGCGATAAATCGGGTCTTTAATCATCGCCATGTCGGCATCGGTCATCATCGGGTTCACCCGGATGCTGGGGTCTTCGACATCCACAGGTTTGAACTCTTCCGCAAGGTCCACCGGCTCCCACTGCCACGCTCCGGCAGGTGACTTCACAAGCTCCCATTCGTTGCTCAACAGCATCGTGAAGTAGCCGTTGTCCCACGTGGTGGGCTTCGTGGTCCAGGCACCCTCGATACCGCTAGTGACCGTGTCCCGGCCCACACCTCTGGTGGTGTGGTTATTCCAGCCCAGCCCCTGTTCAAACAATTCGGCAGCCTCTGGTTCGGGGCCTAAGTTTTCGGCCCGGCCATTTCCGTGAGACTTGCCCACCGTGTGACCACCGGCTGTCAACGCCACCGTCTCTTCGTCGTTCATGGCCATCCGGGCAAAAGTTTCCCGAATATGCGCCGCTGTTTTCAGCGGATCTGGAATACCGTTCACGCCTTCAGGGTTCACATAAATCAGACCCATTTGAACCGCAGCTAAAGGGTTCGCCATCGTCGACGCGTCCTCGACATCGTCGTAACGTTCATCACTCGGTGCCAGCCATTCCTTTTCGCTACCCCAGTAGGTGTCCTTCTCGGGGTGCCAGACATCTTCACGGCCAAAGCCGAAACCAAACGTTTTAAACCCCATCGATTCATACGCGACGTTGCCGGCAAGAATCATCAGGTCGGCCCAGCTGAGGGAGTTGCCGTACTTTTTCTTGATCGGCCACAGCAGACGGCGGGCCTTGTCCAGGTTGGTGTTATCGGGCCAAGAGTTCAGTGGTGCAAAACGGTGCGATCCGCTACCGGCACCGCCGCGCCCGTCCGCAGTGCGGTAGGTGCCAGCAGAGTGCCATGCCATCCGGATGAACAAGCCACCGTAATGACCCCAGTCCGCAGGCCACCAATCCTGGGAATCCGTCATCAGGTCCTGGAGGTCTTTCTTCAAACCCTCAACATCGAGTGTTTTCAGTGCTTCCCGGTAGGTGAAGTCCGCGCCCAGTGGGTTTGTTTTGGTGTCCTGCTGGTGAAGAATGTCAAGGTTTAGCGACTTTGGCCACCACTCTTGTTCGCTCGAGCCCATTTGGGTGTGGGATCCGTGGGGAACGGGACAGGTGGCTTCTTCGCTCATGAATTTTCTCCTTAACATCCGCCGAAAATCGGCGAATCACAACAGTTTTCTATCCCCAATCGTATCGAGGTTGACCCTTCTGGAACTATGAAAGAACCCCAGGTTCAGAACCCTCTGGCCTCAATGCCTGCGCCAGCACACGAAGAAAAGTAATTACACCGCGCGTCGGCGCTGCAGAATTTCGTCAAGGTTAAGTTTTGTTGTTTCCTGCGGCTCCATGTGCCCCATCGCGGCAAACTCAGAAACCACGGCCAGCTTTTCCTCTGCGAAGTCCTGGGGCCTATTGACAAGCGCCACTCTTCTGGCCTGCCGGACTAACTCATCCCGGGTAGGCAACACCACCTGTGCGGAAACATTCTGTGGCGCTAAAGGCTCGGGTACTTCCGGCACCGCGTTTCGGACGGTGACGGGTGGCGCAACTCGGCGCCTGGTCGAGGGGGACGCCGCTGTTTTCGCCAGCGAGCTCACCCGGTTGAGACGACTCAGAACTGCGAGTGACAGAGTCACGACCGTGCTGGACGCCCAGATCACTTCCAGTGGCCACCCTGCAAGGAAGGCGGTCGACGCCGCCGTAATACCAATCAGCAACGAGAGCGAAAAAACTTGTTTGGTTCTCCGGCGGCGCTCCGCAAGAGTGAGTGCGGGGGACGAAAGGATGCGCAACTGGCGTTGCGCTTCCTTCTCTTTCTTAGCAATGGAGCGGGCCTTCAGTTCTGCCGTGATTTCCTCAGAAACTTCGCTCGTATTTGCCAGTAACCGCAGGGTTTGGCCCAGCCTGGTGGCATTGCGTTCTGTCGCGTAATACTCGCTGCGCTTAAGCCAGAGGGGAACCAAATAGATCAACCACAAGATGGCAGCCGCCACCAGCAAAAGTGTTGTCCCAGAACTTCCCACGGGCTACAGGGTACGAGAAGAACAGGCCAAACCTGTGGATTGGCGCGCAACTACCACAGGCTCACACACCAGGGGTCAGAGGGTTCCTAGCCTTCACCCAATCAAGTTCGGGGATGGCGGCAAGCTCCGGTCGGGCGGCACCACTTTCGAAACGCTTCAACACCCCACCCCGGACTTCTTCTTGAACGAGGGCGAAACAGAAATGGTCGGACCATGCGCCGTTGATGTGAATGTAGCGTCGGCGAAGCCCCTCATACCGAAAGCCCAATTTCTCCACCACCCGCAACGATGCGATGTTTTCGGGTCGAATACACACCTCTATCCGGTGCAGGCCCCTCTCAAAGAACAGATAGTCGGTGGCCAGGGCCACCGCCAGGGTGGTGAGGCCTTTGCCCGCTACCGATTCAATCACCCAATATCCGAGGGTCGCCGAGGAGAGGGAACCGTAGGTGATTTGTGAGACGTTGAGTTGACCCACTAATTGGCCGTCGTGAATCATCACCAGCGGCACCCCACTGCCGTCTTTGGCGGCCGCTAAAAGGCCTCGAATGCTCGATTTGGTGTCGCTTGGCGTCAGACGAATCAGCGGTGTCGTGGCTTCCCACGGCTCCAGCCAGGCGCGATGTTCCAAAAGCGCCTTCTCCATGGCTTTGGCATCCCGCAAGCGCACCCCCCGCACGAGCAGTGCCGGGTGGCGAAGGGTGGGCAGTGGCATCACTTAGTTCTTCGCGACAAAGTCTTTCAACCACCCCATGAGTTCGGGACCCAAATCGTCCCGGGTGGCAGCAACCTGAACAATGGCTTTCAAATAATCCAGTCGGTCGCCCGTGTCATAGCGACGCCCGGTGAACACCACCCCAAACACTCCCCCACCGCTGCCGGTGGTGGCCATGGTGTTGAGGGCGTCGGTGAGTTGAATTTCTCCACCGGAACCCGGTTCGGTGGCCTCCAGAATGGAGAACACTTCGGGTTGGAGGACATACCGCCCAATGACCGCCAAGTTCGAGGGGGCATCTTCGGGAAGAGGTTTCTCCACTAAACCGGTGATGGCGACAACATCGTCATGCTCGGTGGCTTCCACTGTCGCAATCCCGTAAAGATGGGTTTGGGAGGGCTCCACCTCCATCAGCGCCACAACATTGGCGTGGTGAAGATCGTGAACCTGAATCATGCGCTCCAGCAGCACATCGCGCTCATCGATGAGGTCATCTCCCAGCAACACGGCAAAAGGTTCATCCCCGACATGCATTTGCGCGCGCAGCACCGCGTGGCCGAGCCCCAGCGGGTCCCGCTGTCGGACATAGTGCATGGTGGCGAGGTTGGTGGATCTCACCACTTCGTCCAGGCGAGCCTGGTCCCCTTTGCTCGCCAGGACGGCTTCCAGTTCGGTAGCGCGGTCGAAGTGGTTCTCGAGGGCGTTTTTGTTTCTCCCGGTCACCATCAACACATCGTGAAGGCCCGCTTTCACCGCTTCTTCCACCACATATTGGATGGCAGGTTTGTCCACCACCGGCAACATCTCTTTGGGCATCGCCTTTGTTGCGGGCAAAAACCTTGTTCCGAGCCCTGCGGCAGGAATTACAGCTTTGTAAATGGGCATCCCCCTATCGTACAAGGCACCCTAAGCTAGGGGGATGCCGGAGGGCGCCCAACCTAGTAAACGCGCGCTGCGCGCGGAATTCCGCGAGCGCCGACGCATCATGACAAGTTCAGAGCACGAGGCGGCACGACAGGGCTTGTTGGCCCAGCTGGTGTCGGTCACGAAAGCCCATGATGCCACGAGGGTCGCCTGCTACCTCTCCACCGGGGACGAACCCCCGACCAGAGAATTTCTGGAGTGGGCCCACACGGAGGGAATCACCGCAATCTTGCCGATTTCTCGCGAGGACGGCTTGATGGATTGGGTGGCGTTTAGCCCGGGCTCAGAAGACTGGGATGTGACCGGGATGCCGGTGCCCCACGGCGAGACTCTGGGGCCCATCGCGCTCGCCGAAGTGGACGTCATTTTTGTTCCCGCTGCCGCGGTCTCACAGGAGGGAATGAGGCTTGGTTGGGGCCGGGGTTATTACGACCGTGCCTTGGGTTCACTCAACAATGATGCGCCAGTATATGCGGTGGTCTATGACCACGAAGTGGTGGAATTTGTGCCCCAAGAGAACCACGACCAACCTGTGGATGCTGTGGTGACCCCCACGCGTAGTATGGCGTTTGACTCTGATGTTTCCTGAAAGAACCCATGCCTACCTATTCCTACCGCTGCACTTCCTGCGATAACGCTTTCGATATCCAGCAGGACTTCACCGATGAGTCGTTGACGACCTGCCCGGAGTGCGGCGAAAAGTTGCGCAAAGTGTTCAGCGCTATTGGTGTGGCCTTCCAGGGTTCCGGTTTCTATCAGACCGATTCGCGGGCGGAAGCAAAGAAAGCCGCCACTTCCGCAGCGCCCAAAGAAAAAGCAGCAACACCGGCGAAGAAAGAATCGGCCGCCTCCAGCACCACGACCGGTTCCAGCACCAGCACAACCTAGTAGTGCGGTGGTTTATCCGCCCTCAAACGGTCGTCGTTCGCTCCCGTTTTTTCTTTCGACTCTTCCCTAGGTTCTTCCCCTTGGTCCTGCGCCGGCGTGCTTTGGGCGCGGCGGGGTCCCACCTTGGTCACCTTGGGGGGATCCTCGGACTTCTCAGGCATCGGGGGTGATGCCCACCAAGGTGGCAATCCGGTGCGAGACTTCGTCCGGCGCGGTGAACAGCTCTAAGGCGTGAGTTTTCACATAGTGCCATCCCGATGCTGCGAGGGCTGCTGGGCGCATCCGCAGTGCGTCCCGCACCGGTAAATGCAGGACCGAGGTGTCGGTATCCACTGCGATGCAGTACCCGCCATAGCGGGCAGCTAAGGGGATCACGCCCTGATAGTTCAGTTCCACGCTCATCCCCAACGCCTCCAAGCGCTGGGCAAGATCCACAAGGAGCGGGTCTTGGTCATTCGGGGAAGCCTCCGGGAGTCGGGGGGCGGACACTCTCCCCAACAGATCGCCTAAAGCTCGGGTGGTGGGGCTCAAACGGTCGTCCCGCAAATCAGATTCTTGAACGCAGGTCACCACCCGCACATGGCGCCGGGCACTCGTGAACGCCGCCGCTAAGAGTCGATCGCCGCCGGGCTCCGAGAGTGGACCCAAATCACTCAGCACTCGGCCGTGGGGGGTGCGACCATATCCGAGCGAGAAAATGACCCGGTCCCGTGTGAGACCTACGGCCTGCTCCAACGTTGTGATGACAAACTTTTCTGAGGTTTTCTGTTGGAAGAAATCGGCAGTCTCTGGCTTCTCGGCCATCTTGTGGGCGATAGCATCCCGGACTTTGCCGGCGTGGATGGCACTGGGGGTGACCACCATCAAGGATTCTTTGCCCCGCGCCATCGCATGATCCATCACGTGTTGGACCACCCGTGTTACTTCCGCGTCAACACCTTCCACGAGTCCGGTGCGGGAATCCGGCATCCCCTGGCCATCCTCCACCCACTCGAGCGCAAGCGACGGGTGACCCAGAAAGCTCCCCGCCCACGGCAGGGAGCGCAGAACACCGCTGTAAAAAGCGTCGTTAACCCACGCCGCTAAATCATCCCCGGTACTGCGGTGGCTGCTGGAAAGGGGGAAGTGTGGGATGAGGCCGCGACACTGTGCGATCAGGGATTCCTCGTGGAGCTCATCCAGTTCGCCGCGCTCTGATTTCTCAGGGCTGCGAAGAGCCAGAGTGAAAGGCCTGGGAGTTTGGGTGACCGGGTCACCCATCACCACGAGCTGGGGGGCTCGGCGCAACGCACCAAGCGTTTCGGAAACCGTCACGGCGCCAGCATCTAAGACAATCACGGTGTCAAAACGAATCGCCTCCGGCAGAGTGTGCACGTTATACGGCGTTGCTAACCACACCGGTGAGAGCGCCTTCACCAAGTGGGGTGCTTGCTCACTCAACTCTGTCGCTGTTGCTCCGTGACGTTTCAGCAAAGACTTCAACGCCTTGGCCTCTTCGGGCCAATCCATCAGCCCGAGCGTCCAGCGCTCCGCTAACTGCCACGACAAAGACTGCGAGTTGCCGGCGCTGTGGGCTTCATCGACGAGGCGGAAATCTGCTTCCAGTCTCTCCAGAATGTTCTTATCCGAACCCAGGAGTGCTTCTTCACGATCGAGAATGTGCTCGAGAGCTCCACGCCACCACGCCAGCTCTAATTCGTCCCCCACCTCCGCTGCTTCCACATGCCGGGTGGCGAGATCCTCCACCAGGGGACCAAGGTTCCAGTGCGCCAACTGATCCGACACTTCTTGTCGTTTCTCCAGGCTCTGCAAGATTTCTGACTCTTTCGAAAGCTTTTCCACAAAATCCCGCAGTTCTGTGGTGGGCATATCCGAGAGTCGCTGGCCCTCCTCCGTGCGGTGCAACACACGCTCCAAATCCCGTAAATCCTCTTCCACCTGCTGCAGAAGCACGTGAGCATCCGCAAGACCGGAGGGGACACTGGGTTGATGTCCGGTGTCGACAAAACGGTTCCACAACTCGCGTTGTGCGCTGATTTTGACCAAGGACTCGTGGAGATCTCCGACATGAACTCCCGGGCGCACGTGCTCTTTGGCGAGGTTTTTCAGGCGTCGGCGTTGGATGCGGGGCATCTCTTTAGCTGTGTCCAGAGGGCCGGTGGCCGTAATGAGGTCTTTGACCGAACGGTCAAAGACGGTGGGCTGGAAACGGTCCAGAGTGTCCCGAAGATTGACCAACAAATGCACAAACTGGGCCATTTGACCTACTGTCAGAGCTTCCGGCAGTGGCGTCTGAGCAATGATGGGGACAACTTTCTCCACCAAACGGGCAAGGCTATCCCCGGCGAGACGTTGGGCACGCTCCTGCGATTTGCGAGCATCCTCAAGGTTTCTAAAGTCCACCCCGTACCAGGGGGTGTCAGCTGGTCCGTATTTGAATTCACCAAGCTGTGCTGCGCGCGCCAACATTTCTGCGGCTTGGCCCCGACCCGCGGCAAGCGCGGACAATGCGGAAGGTTCCAAACGCGCCGTGGTCTCGGGGGAATTCTCGCGAAGAGACAACGTCCCAAGCTTTTGGAAGCACTCGATGGCGCTCACGCCAAGCTCCGGGTCTTTCACCGCTAACGCTGCGCGATAGCGAAGGATGACTTTGCGCAGCCGCTCCCACGCTGAGTCCACATCTGTGGTGGAGGGCTTCTTCGCTTTTTCGCTGCGAGTCAACGCGGCAATCAGATCGGGTCGCGGGTCGCCGACCCTGGCGGCAAGGCCCCCCAAGCCCAGTTTCAAAAGCTGATCGACAAGCCCTTGGCTCGTTTCGCTGAGTGCGCTCACCACCAGCACCCTTTGGTTGGCGGCAACTAATCCCCCCAGTGCACTCGCAATAGTGTGGATTCCTCCGGTGCCAGGCGGTGCGGTCACCGAAAGAGAGTTGCCGGCAAGAATGTGGGCAACAATCACATCCTGTTCCGCCTCCAATTCGACCACCGAGCGGTCTTGACCAGGCGAGCGCGAATCCGCGGCCGTGATTTCTACCGGCACCCGCGAATCCCTCAGAGTGGCAAGAGCGTGGGTGTTCCCACCGAGCGCATCCACAATGGGGTGTTGGAGATGTGTGGCATCCTCCAGCATGGGGGCCTGAATGTCCCCAAAACTGGACACCACAAGCCGTGCGGACACGGCCACATCACCACGGTGTGCGGTCAGGTCACGCAAGCGATCAAGAGCGGGGTTGGGTTTAAACGCACCGCCGTCATCAGTGAGTGCGACAAAAGCTGCAGGGTCAAGGGTGACGGCGAGTTGTTCGGAAAATGCCCGCTGCACACCGGGGTTCAGGTAGACGCGCGAGCGCCCCAGAGTGAGCTCAATATCCCCACTTTTGCGCCGAAGCGTGACTTCGCGCAGCAGGAGTGGGCCACAGTAATCGATGCCTTCGTGTTTCCACTCGACCAGTCCAATTCCGAGCGCCGTGGTGGCAAGCCCCCGGGTGGCAAGGAGGTCTGCGGCATGGTCCACGAGTCGAAGTGCTGCCTTGGTGGAGGGGCGCCGTGCCACATCATCTCGGATCAGGTTCGCCAGCAAAGTGGGGGAGCCCGCCAAAAAGCGGGCGAGGCCGCCCGGGTGCCCGCGAGAAATATCAATTCTGTTCTCACTGCGATCTTGAAAGTGAATCAGCGGACTTGGGCCGCCGAGCCCGGCGATGTCTTCCCGCCAGCCCTCCCAAGCTTTTGCTGCTTCATTCACCGGGGTGGCGCTGTCATCGCCAACGCTCACCTGGTGCGCCAGATCGCTCGACCACCACGGAGCGGTGTCGAGGCCCTCTCCGGCACCCGCAGGGGCATCATAAGTATCAGCGCGCCACACTCTCCAAACCTATGATGCAGGGCGCCACACCGGCCCTATCCCACGCCGTTGCAGGGTTCTGATCCTCCACCACAGATCAGGCCGATTTTTCGTGCCCTGTTCGCAGAGTACCCCTGGAGGGATTCGAACCCCCAACCGTTTCCTTAGGACGGAACTGCTCTTCCGTTGAGCTACAGAGGCTAGGAGTGCGAGTCTACAGAAGTCCGGAATGTCGCCGCTGGGTCATACTATTTGGACGTGAGAATAATTTTGGCGACAGTGGGGTCCCGTGGGGACAATGAGCCCTTCCGGGCTCTCGCGCTGGAAGCCGCCTCCGCCGGTCACGACGTATTTTTTGCCCACACTTCGGATATTAAGAATGACGCGACGGCACCGTATACCGATCTTGCCCTGCCGGGTTCGATGGCCAGCGTTGTCGCTGATCAGGGTGTGTCCCCATTCACCGCAGTGCTGCGCTATTTTTCCGTCATCAAGCCGCTGCTCACCGGTGTCTGGGAGGCCACAACAGAACATATTCTTGCCCTGAAGCCAGACGTTGTGGTCTACCACCCGAAAGTGGTGACCGCGGCGGCCGCCGCGCATGCTGTCGGGGCGATTGCCCTCCGTGCCGAATTGGTGCCCATGCTCACGCCAACGGCAGATTTTGCCCCGGTCGGTGTGCCGTCGTGGATCCCCCAAAGCCTGCGCGTCGCCAGCTATCGCCTTGTTCACGCTTCGATGGCCGGCTTCACCCGAAAAGCCACCCGGCTCGCCGAGCGCCTCGGGGCTATACGCGCCGAACCCGACATCACCCTTGTCCCGGTAAGCCCCACCCTCCTCGCCCGCCCCGCAGACTGGCCAGAAGATGTGGTGATTACCGGTGCCTGGCATTCCCCTCAGGGGGAGGAACTCGATCAAGAACTAGCCACGTTCCTGGAGTTTGGCCCGATTCTGTATGTCGGGTTTGGCTCGATGAAGGATTCCCATGGTGCACGCCGGGCGGAAGCCATCATTAACGCGGCACGCTCCATGGAGATGAAAATTCTCCTCGTCACCGGATGGGGTGGGGTCGTAGCGAATGCTGTCCATGAGGCGGCGCCAGACATCCTGGTCAGGAAAAGCGTCTCCCACGCTGCCGTGCTACCCCACTGCGCCGCGGCACTGCACCACGGCGGGGCAGGAACTATTCATGCTCTGCTTCGATCCGGGACCCCCGGAGTGATCATGCCTTTCCTTGCCGACCAGGCGTGGTGGGCACATCACCTCTACCAGCAAAGATTGGGGCCGCCCGCCCTTTCCCGCGAAACCCGGGATTACAGCGTGTTAACGGCGTCACTTCGAGAAGCGCTGTCGTACCGCGACGTACTGAAAATCGCCAGCTTTGCCATGGACGCAGAAGACGGTCTCGCCGAGGCCGTCCGGGTTATAGAAGAAGCCGAAGCGGGCATCCACCCGTTTCGCAATCTCTAACTACGCTGCGTGGGCGAGGTAGCCCTCCCAGTGGGGTTGGGGCCGCTCAATACCTCTCACAAGCCATGCCGTGCCAAAGGGAGTCTTCGGGGTGTGAGTCAACCGCCACCCCATCTCTTGGGGGGTGCGGTCACTTTTGACGTTGTTGCAAGAAAGACAGCAAGCCACCAAGTTCTCCCACTCATCTTTACCGCCCCGTGACCGCGGCAACACGTGGTCGATGGTGGTTGCCGTGCGACCACAGTAGGCGCAGCGGTTTGCGTCACGCCGGAGCACGCCACGTCGCGACACCGGGATGTGGCGATTGTGCGGCATTTTGACGTAGCGGGTGAGGACAATGACCGAAGGTCTCTCCCACTCCCCTTCCACACTGCGAACCGGGTGGCCCTGATCGCTCTCCACCACAATGGCGCGACCGTTCATCACCAACACCAGGGCGCGACGAAAGGACACCACAGAAAGGGGCTCATACCCGGCGTTCAACACCAGCGTCCTGCTGGGCTTTGCTTCGGGAGTCAAGACGGGTGTGGCGGAACTCATGGTGTCCCCCCGTTAACGCAAAAGACACCATCGAATTTCGATGGTGTCTGACGGGCGAAGGGGGTGGGACATCCGAGCGCTGGCCGGATGGCGCACAGTATCCGAAAGTGCGCGCGGACATCGCGAGTTGCGCGAGGCGCTCTTTCGTTCATGATCTAAACCCCCAACATGGTGCGGGATGGACATTCTTAGGGTATCCCCCCTAGCTGAAAGGGCAATACCACGGCACGCCGGGACAGTTTGGGCCACAATTCGAGCACGAATCTCTCGCGGTGAGGCCTCTAGAATTGGTCCATGGTTGGTATCGAAATTCCCCGCGAATTGCTGCCCGACGACGGTCGATTTGGCTCGGGACCCTCGCGGGTCAGCCCCGCACAACTGGAGCACCTCCTGGCGAACGCCTCCGTGTTGGGAACCTCGCACCGCCAAGCCCCGGTAAAAGAGTTGGTGGGCCGGGTTCAAGCAATGGTGGCACAGTTCTTTTCCCTCCCCAAGGACTATGAAGTAGTTCTCGGTAATGGTGGTTCAACGGCGTTTTGGGATATCTCCGCCGCAAGCCTTGCCCGGAGCCGCAGTGCCCATTTGAGCTTTGGTGAGTTTGGGAGCAAGTGTGTTTCGGCACACACCACACCGTGGTTGGAAGCCCCCGCTGTGGTGAAAAGCGAGCCTGGGACCAGGGGCACCCTTGAGGCTATTCCCGGGGTTGACCTGTATGCCTGGCCCCACAACGAAACTTCCACCGGGGTGTCCACGGAAGTGTCACGGATTCCCGGCGTTGATGATGGGGCGCTGATGGTGGTGGATGCGACCAGCGCTGCCGGTGGCATCCACTTCGATGCCCGAAACAGCGATGTGTATTACTTTGCCCCCCAAAAGAATTTTGCGAGTGATGGCGGACTGTGGTTTGCGCTCCTGTCACCGGCAGCGTTGGCCCGTGCCGAGGAAATTGCCCACACCGATCGTTATATTCCCGAGTTTTTGTCTCTGGGTAACGCCATTGACAATTCGCGACTCAACCAAACGCTGAACACCCCCGCCCTCACCACGCTGCTGCTGATGGAAGCGCAGTTGGAGTGGATGATGGAAATGGGGGGGCTTGCCGCAACAGCGGCCCACTGTGCTGCGTCCTCAGCATTGTTATATGACTGGGCCGAATCACGCTCCGACGTCACCCCGTTTGTGGCACACCCCGAACACCGCTCCCCCGTGGTGGTGACCTTAGATCTCGATGAGAGCATTGATGCCAACGCCCTCACCTCAACGCTTCGGGACAACGGGGTGGTGGATACGGAGCCGTACCGGAAACTCGGGCGCAACCAAATTCGAGTAGCAACGTTCGCCGGGGTTCCCCACAGTGATGTGCAGAAGCTCATTGCCAGCATGGAATACGTGCTGGAAAAACTTTAGGAACCCTTGCCCTCAAGTTCGTCCTCTTCGATGTGATCGAAGAGATCATCCGGCTCCTCGGGAGCTTCCAGTGGCGCCGGGTCTAAACCGATGTCGAGCTGATCAATATCCACGCCGTCGACATCATCGTCAAAGTCCACGTCGTCATCGTCATCATCATCATCATCACTGTCATCGCCATTCGCTGCGGCAGCTGCTTTAAGTTCCTTCTCGTGGAGGAGGTACTCCTCCATCCGGTCAGCCCAGGGCACCCAGGCCGGGGAGAGCAAAGCTTTCTCCCCCGGAATAAGTTCCACCTCTAAGACGGTGGGTTCCACACCGGCAGTGTCGGAGAGGGCCACCGTCCACGACCAGCCGGGATATCCGGCCATCGCTGAAGGGAAATGAGCGGAAATAACTCCGTCCTCTTTCGTGAACGTGGGGGTGGAAACAAAAGTGCCCTCCTGCGTGACCTCGGCCAACGCCACCAGTGCAAGCTCGGTGAGTTTTTCGGGGCTTGGGCCAGAGGGGCCCCCCGCGGGTTGAGCTGTCTTTCTAGGCATCGAATTCTTCAGCTACTTTGCGCAGCAGCGCCGCAATCTTGCGGGAGTGATCATCGTCGGGGTATCGCCCGCGCCGAAGGTCACTGCTACTGCGGTCCAGTAACTTAATCAAATCTTCCACAATGATTGCCATGTCTTCTGCACCTTTGCGGCCAAAACGGCCAGCCGGTGAATCGAGGACCCGAACGCTGAGGGCTTGGGCGCCACGTTTTCCTTCGGCAACCCCAAACTCCACTCGCGAACCAGATTTGACGACGTCGCCTGGGGTGAGTGCTGATGCATGGAGGAAGACTTCTTCGCCGTCATCCGTGTGGATGAAACCAAAGCCTTTATCTTGGTCGTAAAACTTGACCTTGCCGCTGGGCATGGTGAACCTTTCTTCTTCGGGTCTTGAACTTCCCGTCCCCCCAGGATAGTCGGTCTGGGAACGAGTACTCTGGAGGGATGTCTTCTCTGGATGCTCCACCACCTTCCCGCCTTGAAAAGGTGCTCGCGGCAATTATCGCCAGCACCATGGGCCTCAGTGTTCTCGCGTTCTTCGCGATCATCTTGGGGACCTGGCAGGGGCTGGCACGCGGGGATTTTGCGCAAGGACTGTGGCCGATCATTAACGTGATTCCACTTCTGGGCCTCCCCACAGGGTTTGCCCTCATCATCGTGCTGCTGGTTGTGTCCACGAGACGCCGACGTTCTTCTGGTGGCCATGCCGCTTCCGAGTAAGGCCGCGCTCGAGCTCATCTCTTGGTTAGCCGAGAGAGACGAAGCCCAACTTCACACCATCGCCACCCTGCGAGAACTGCGACCCCAAGAGTGCCGATCTCTGGGCGAGATGGCTCAAGCGTTATTGAGCGAGGAAAACACGAAGGGTGCTTTGGGCGCTCTGGCACGGGAACCCCTGTACGCACTGCACGCTCTCTCCAGCGGGAGCACCCCCGCCGACAACGGCGAAACTTTGGTGGCATGGGGTTTGTGGGATGGCGGGGTTTCTTCCGCCGCACTGTTCCTTGATGACACCGCTCACAAGACTCTTCAGGCTCTCACCGTGGAGACTGCGGCCCCCACGAACACCGCGTTCACCCATGACGCGGCAGCTCTCACCCGGGCAGCCGCCCGGGCGTGGGGCACAATTTGCATGATCGAAGAAGTGGTGGAAGTAATTTCCACCCATCACTTGAGTGTGGGGCGCGAGGGTTTACTCTCCGCAACCGCAAAGAAAACCTTGAGTGGCGAACTGGGGGAAGGGTATGACTTAGACCTCATCACCCATATTGCTCGGGTTGCCAAGCTTGTGGCGCCAGGTGCCGGAGTTCTCCGCCCCGGGCCTTCCTGCAACGAATGGGGGAATTCATCCCCCGCGATTCAGTGGGCGATGGTGGCACAGGCCTGGTGGTCTGCCGCCCCTTCCTGGTGGGTCGGGACCACAGTGGCCTCACCCCAAGTTGACTGGAACAGCATGGGCGAATCCACGGCCCGCTACCACTACCCGTGTGCTGATATTTCGGCCGCCTCCGTGCTCATCCTCCAGGCGCACGCTCTCGGTCTCCTCGAAGAGGGTCGCGCCACCCCCTGGGCGCTTGCTCTCGCTGCGGGAGAGAACGCCAGCGTCCTGCTGGAAAAATCTTTACCCGACACCACCCCCGGAGTGTTCGCCCACGAAGATCTCACGTTTCTCGCCACCGGTCCGCTGGGCACAGCCCACCGCAGCACACTCAACGCTGTAGCCCATCGTGATTTGGGGGGCCTCGTTCCTCGCTACCGCCTCACCCAGGCCTCCCTGTTGGGTGCTCTCCATCAGGGATACGCCGCCGACTCGATGGTGGAGGATGTCCGCAGCGTGTGCGCGAATCCTCTCCCCCACGCCATGGTGTCCCTCATTGAGGACACCATTCGTCGGGCCCACGACATCATCGTGCGCCCGGAGCAGGACGGAACGACCCTGACCACCAGCACCCCTGAACGGGCCAGCGAGTTGTTGATTGACCCCCGGCTCCAGATGGTCAATTTCAGCGTCAAGAATGAGGTGACCTTGCTGTCATCCTGGCCCATCGAACGCGTCCACACGGCCCTCACCCAGGCTTCCTGGCCCGCCCTGATGGAGGGGAATGACGTTCCCCGTCCGACTGCCGCCTCTGATGCGGAAGCCCTCCCATGGACGGGAGGCGCCCCCACGCCACCCTCTCTCGCCGAGGCAATCCAGAGCTTGGTCAGCGATCTTCGCTCGGCTGCCTCCCGCGGTGTTCCCGCGGGTGTGGCCAGCATGATCGAAGTGGCGATTGCCGGCAAAATACCGTTGGAAGTTTCGGTCGAAATGCCGGATGAGTCCCTCCAAGACTTCGTATTGGAACCTCGAGCTTTGAGTGGGGGCCGATTGCGGGGGGTTGAACTCCGCAACGCCACCGAACGAACCCTCCCGGTGTCCAGGATTCGGTCCCTCCGGGCCGTCGAAGCCTAAGGCTCTCTCACTAGACTGGTGGGCTATGAATCCTGACGGCTGCCTCATTGTCCAGAGCGACAAGACTGTCCTGCTTGAAGTGGGTCACCCCGACGCGAATGATGCCCGCCATGCGCTCGCGGTCTTTGCTGAGCTTGAGCGCGCCCCCGAACACGTTCACACTTACCGCATCACCCGCTTAGGGTTATGGAACGCTCGGGCCGCCGGCCACACCCGCGAAGAAATCCTCGAAACCCTCGAGCGTTATTCCAAGTTTGCGCTCCCCCCGGGCATCGTCGAAGAGGTCGAAGACACCCTTCGGCGCTACGGCCAAATCGACATCACCCGGGAGGGCGAACAGCTTTTTCTCTCCAGCTCTAACGAGGTCACCACGGCAGAAATTATTCGCAACCCCCGGGTGCAAGATCTTCTGGGTGACCCCGATGAGCAGGGGCGATTCCCGATCGAGGCGTGGTCGCGGGGAATTATCAAACAAGAACTTCTCAAACGCGGGTGGCCTGCCGCCGATCACGCCGGGTATACCGAGGGAACCCCGCACGAAATAAGCCTCCGGGAAGACAGCTGGGGTCTTCGGGAATACCAAAAGGAAGCTGTCCGGCGCTTTAGCGCCCAAGGCTCCGGTGTTGTGGTGTTGCCCTGTGGGGCCGGAAAAACTTTGGTCGGGGCCGGGGTAATGGCAAACCTGAACACTTCAACCCTCATCTTGGTAACCAATATTGTTTCTGCCCGCCAGTGGCGGGCAGAACTTCTCGCGCGCACCGATCTCACCGAAGACGACATTGGGGAGTATTCGGGGTCTCTCAAGGAAATCAAACCCGTCACGATCGCGAGCTACAGCATCATGGCGGCGAAGCGTAAAGGGGAGTTTGCGCATCTTGGTGTCCTGGATGCCAATAATTGGGGGCTCGTAATTTATGACGAGGTGCACCTTCTTCCCGCCCCCGTTTTCCAACTCACCGCCCAATTACAGGCTCGCCGCCGCCTGGGCCTCACGGCAACCCTGGTGCGCGAGGATGGGCGCGAAGGCGACGTGTTCTCGCTGATTGGGCCAAAACGTTTTGATGTGCCCTGGAAAGACTTAGAGGCAGAGGGTTACATCGCTCCCGCCCGATGCTTAGAAATTCGGGTGGAGTTGCCGAGTAGTGAACGCCTGGAATATGCCGCGGGTTCCGATAAGGAACGGTTCCGCCTGGCAGCCACCAGCCCCACAAAAAGTGCGGTGGTTCGCGAGCTTTTAGCGATTCACCCGGATGACCCCACGCTCATTATTGGTACCTATCTCGAACAGATCGAACAGCTTTCCAGCGACCTCGATTTGCCCATGATTACCGGTGCCACCTCCGTGGAAAAACGGGAAGAGCTGTATGCCGCTTTTCGCCGTGGCGAAATACGCCGTCTCGTAGTCTCCAAGGTGGCCAACTTCTCACTCGACTTGCCCGAAGCTTCTGTCGCGATTCAAGTGTCAGGATCTTTTGGGTCCCGGCAGGAGGAAGCCCAAAGACTGGGCCGAATCCTCCGGCCCAAAGCCGATGGGGGTCCCGCCACGTTCTACACCCTGGTCGCGCGGGACACTGTGGATCAGGACTTTGCTCTTAACCGCCAGCGCTTCCTTGCAGAGCAGGGCTATGGGTATCGGATTATGGATTCCACAGAGATACCCCACCTGCTGCCCCTCGTGCTATCAGGAGATGTTCAGTGAACTCCCAGATAATAGGAACATGACTGACGGACCTAAAGTACTCATTTGTGACGATGAAGCTAACATTCGTGATTTGCTAATGACAAGCCTGCGGTTTGCAGAGTTCTCTGTTCGGGCAGTCGCCACCGGTGCACAAACCATCTCTGCGGTTCTCGAAGAAGAACCCGACATCATTGTGTTGGATGTCATGTTGCCTGACATCAACGGGTTTGGTGTCACCAAGCGGCTTCGCGCGAGCGGATACACCTGCCCGATTCTTTTCCTCACCGCCAAAGACTCCACAGAAGACAAAATTACGGGTCTCACCGTGGGGGGCGACGACTACGTGACGAAGCCTTTTAGTTTGGACGAAATTGTCGCCCGCATCAAAGCCATTCTCCGTCGCACGCTCGATGATGAGGAAGACGCCGTCCTTCGGATTGGCAACCTGGCCATGGACCAAGACACTCACGAAGTGTCGTTTGGGCCCAACCATGTGGAGCTCTCCCCCACCGAATTCAAACTGCTGCGCTACCTGATGCTGAACCCCAACCGTGTTCTGTCCAAGAACCAGATTCTTGATCACGTGTGGGAGTACGACTTCAACGGTGATGCGGGGATTGTCGAAAGCTACGTCTCCTACCTCCGGCGCAAGCTTGACCCACTGACACCAGAACCCTTGATTCAGACTAAGCGCGGCTTTGGCTACATGCTCAAAACCGACAAAGCCTAGGTACGATGCTGAGGCGTCTGCAGGGGTGGTGGGAAGCAACCTCCTTACGGACCAAAATTACCGGCGCCAGCGTCGTCGTCATCACGTTATCTCTCTCGGGAATCGGCATTGGTACCGCGATTGCGGTGGAGCGCTACCTCGTCTCCGAGGTCGACCGAAAGATTGACAATGTGGCGTTGGGGTTACCCCCGAGCCTGAGCACCCAAGATTTTGGGGCTTTTGATACTGCCGGGGGACCCGGAGCGCGGAGTAGCTACTTCCTCGGCGCTGTCACCCCCGACGGAGAATTGATGGCCAGCAATGTTCGTGACGATGAGGGTGACTATCGCCCCGATGTGAGTGGATTCACTTCCAGCTGGGTCCTCAACAACACACCCTCGGTCACCGTTAACAGCGTGGATGGTGCCACCGAGTGGCGCGTCCACACCTACGCGCTCAGCATTGTCAGCGAAGCAGCAATGACAAAAAGTGCCGCCACCCTCGTCATCGCTGTCGATCTTCAAGAATCTCGCCAAACCGTCGCAAGCTTCAGCTCCATCTTCGTATCCTTTGGAATTGTTGCCGTTATCTTGAGCGCATTTCTTACCCGACTGCTCGTCACCAACACGTTGAAGCCTTTGCGCGAAGTCGAACTCACCGCCGCCCGTTTTGCCGGTGGAGACTTCTCCCAGCGCTTAGGGAACTCCTCCCCGCACACCGAAGTGGGGCGACTCACTCGCAGCTTGAACACCATGCTTTCGCGCATCGACCGGGCTTTTGCCGACCGCGCAGACACGATTGACAAGATGCGGCGCTTCATTGGGGACGCAAGTCATGAGCTTCGCACCCCGTTGGTGTCTGTCCGTGGTTATGCCGAGCTTTATCGCATGGGTGCTTTGACCAAAAAAGCGGAGGTTGCCCAAGCCATGGAGCGCATCGAAAAAGAAGCAGAGCGGATGACCTCCCTCGTCACAGACTTACTCGAGTTGGCGCGACTGGATGAAGCAAAACCGCTGGAGATTGTCCCCGTTGACCTGGGATCACTCGCGCATGATGCCGCCTTAGATGCCGGCGCTAGTTCCCCCGATCGCACCATCACACTCTGGCGGGACGGCGAACTGGTCCGGGACCCTCAGACCTTGCCCTCCATTGTGGTGAAGGGCGAAGAAAACAAAATCCGTCAGGTGCTGGCAAACCTGTTACAAAATGCTGTTCGTTTCAGCCCTGAGGGCTCCCCCATCGAACTGATCCTCACCCACGACACAACCCGTGGATTCGGCATCATCCGGGTTGTCGACCACGGGGAAGGCATCCCCCTGCAGATTCGGGAAAAGATTTTTGATCGGTTGTGGCGGGCAGACAGCTCCCGAGCCCGCGAAACGGGGGGCTCGGGTCTGGGCCTGGCCATCGTCCACACAATTGTGTCCCGGCTGAACGGGTCGATAGCAGTGGAGGAAACCCCGGGTGGTGGTGCCACGTTTGCCGTGTCCCTGCCCTGTGTCCCCCGGCAATCCCGTTAGGTGCTTTCGCACACTCTGCAGAAGTGACGACGCGAGGCGTTGATGGGCGCACTACGGTCAAATCCTCTTCGAAAGGATAACCATGACCCAGTACAGCGTTGATAGCGAAGCTGTCACCCACGCCGCTCATCAAGCCCGCGCCACCATCGCCAGGCTCCAGAGCGAGGTGGCAAGCCTGAATGCGCACCTCCAGTCGCTTGGCTCAACCTGGAGTGGCCCCGCAGCGAGTGCTTTTGTTGCCGTCCACGACCAATGGCGTCACACCCAACTCAGGGTGGAAGAAAGTCTCCACGGCCTTACCGAGGCGCTCACCCATGCGGGTGCTCACTACCAAGAAATGGAAATTGCTAACACGAAGCTTTTCCAGCGTTAACGACCGCACGGGGCACCCCGAAGGATGCCCCGTGTGGTGGTGAACTTCTAGAAGCCCATTCCGTCCATGCCACCGGAGGGGTCGCCACCAGAAGCAGAAGCAGGTTCTGGCTTCTCGGCAACAACAGCTTCGGTGGTGAGGAAGAGACCGGCGATAGAGGCGGCGTTCAGCAGTGCTGAACGCGTTACCTTGACGGGGTCTGCAATCCCAGCAGCAAGCATGTCAACATACTCACCAGTCGCAGCGTTCAAGCCGTGACCAATCTTGAGTCCGCGAACGTGCTCTGCCACAACACCGGGCTCGTGGCCGGCGTTGATGGCGATCTGCTTCAGGGGGGCGTCGATGGCAACCTTCACAATGTTGGCGCCGGTTGCTTCGTCTCCTTCGAGCTTCAACGTGTCAAGGATCTTGCCAGCCTGAATCAGGGCCACGCCACCACCGGCGACGATTCCCTCTTCAACAGCAGCCTTTGCGTTACGCACAGCATCTTCGATGCGGTGCTTACGCTCTTTGAGCTCAACCTCAGTCGCAGCGCCAGCCTTGATGACAGCAACTCCACCGGCGAGCTTCGCGAGGCGCTCTTGGAGCTTCTCGCGGTCGTAGTCGGAGTCGGTGTTCTCAATTTCCTGGCGAATCTGCTTCACGCGACCCGCGATAGCGTCGGACTCGCCGGCGCCCTCAACGATGGTGGTTTCGTCCTTGGTGACGACAACCTTGCGTGCGCGTCCCAGCATGTCCAGCTCAACATTCTCAAGCTTCAAGCCGACCTCTTCCGAGATCACCTGTCCACCGGTGAGAATGGCGATGTCCTGGAGCATTGCCTTGCGACGGTCCCCGAAACCTGGAGCCTTGACGGCGACAGACTTGAAGATGCCGCGGATCTTGTTCACGACGAGAGTCGCGAGGGCTTCACCCTCAACGTCTTCGGCGATGATCAGCAGCTGCTTGCCGGACTGAATGACCTTGTCAACGATGGGGAGCAAGTCCTTGATCGCTGCGATCTTCTGGTTGGCAATCAGGATGTAGGGGTCTTCGAAGACTGCTTCCTGACGGTCGGGGTCGGTGACCATGTAGGCCGAGAGGAAACCCTTGTCAAAGCGCATACCTTCGGTGAGCTCCAACGTCGTACCAAACGTGTTGGACTCTTCTACGGTGACGACGCCTTCTTTGCCGACCTTGTCGATTGCTTCTGCAATCAGGTCACCAATGGCGGTGTCAGCAGCAGAGATGGAGGCGGTTGCCGCGATTTCTGCTTTGGTTTCGACCTCTTTGGCGTTCTTCAGCAACTCGGCAGAAACAGCCTGGGTTGCCGCATCAATTCCGCGCTTGAGGCTAATGGGGTCGGCGCCGGCTGCCACGTTGCGCAGTCCTTCACGAACCAAAGCCTGAGCAAGAACAACAGAGGTGGTCGTGCCATCACCGGCAACGTCATCTGTCTTCTTTGCTACCTCTTTGACGAGCTCCGCACCGATTCTTTCAAACGGGTCGCTGAGTTCGATCTCTTTGGCAATCGAAACACCGTCATTGGTAATGGTGGGGGCTCCCCACTTCTTTTCCAAGACAACGTTACGACCGCGTGGCCCTAGCGTTACCTTCACAGCGTCGGCCAAAATGTTCAGACCGCGCTCGAGGCCGCGTCGGGCCTCCTCATCAAAAGCAATTAGTTTTGCCATCTATTCGTCCCTCCCGGACGTCGTGTGTGCCATACCTATTGGCACTCGCCTATTACGAGTGCTAATTGATTTTGGCACTCTCTGCCCGAGAGTGCAAGTAGCGTCGAAGTCGAGTTCGACTTACTGGATGGTCACCACAGCGGGGTCAACGCCGGAGCTTTCATTCGGGACCAACTCCACCCACGTATTTCCCTGTGCCAAGAGCACACTTTCACCGTCGGTGGTGGACAGGGCGATGGGGGACTCAGCAGTGGCCTTGATCCAGGTGATCTCAACAAAGGAGCCGCCGCTGAAGACCCACCCCGTGCCTTGGCTAATCAATTGTGTGGTCGGGATGTCCTCAATGACCTCAATGCGGACATTGAGAATCACAAGGTTGGTGGCATAAATCTGGTTACCGCTCGAGGCCGAATCGGCAGCTCCATTGGTCTGGAAACGCAAGAGCACACCCTGTGTTGCATCCCACTCCCAGGTGGGACTGGAGAAACCGCTAAAGCGCGCATTGACCGACGTCATTGCATCACCGGTGAGCACAGCGGTGGCGTTCTCAGCGCTGTCGGCGTAGTCGAACTGAGCCTCAGGCGCAGGAAGGTCGAGGTGCTCGGCCACAAGTTCAGGGGCTTTCACCAACACGTTGTGGGGGGCCACCTTGGCGCTGGTCCGATAGAAGGTCTCCTCGGTGTCGGGCTGGCCGTGAATGGCGTTGTAGACCGGGGCAGCCTGCATGGCCTGAATGAAACGTACCTGTCCGCCGGAATAGGCAAACACGCCACCGAAGGGGCTCACAATTTCAGGGTCCATGGGACGCACCGAGCGAACAGGACCAATCTCTGCGGGGAGCACCGAGTGCCAGACGGCGATGTAACGGGTGATTCCCCCCTCCACGAGCTCCTCAAACACAATGTCTGCCTCATCCAAACCCACTTGGGGCCTGGCGGAAGGATGATTGTCAATCTTTGCCCCCAACGCTGGACGGGCAAGGCTGCCCGCTTCAACGGTCTCTCCGGTGAGGGCTGCCACGGTGGAGTTATCAATAATGGCGGGTGCTGATTCACCACCACCATCAGTGCCCCCCTGGCCGGAGGAGGCATCATCGGAGGAACAACCGGCAAGCGCAAGGGCCGCGATGGCGGCGGACGCAAAAAATGTGGTGAAACGAGCGGCCATGAGAATGACGCCTTCCCTCAGGTGAATACTTCGGTTAGGTCGACTCGGTGTCGACGTAATCTGCTCCCAGAACCACCGTTATACGGGCACCCGGGTATGCGGTGGACTGGACAACGGCGTCCGCCTCAATCCCCAGCAGTTGGGCTATTCCCAACGCGCTGGCTTTATCAGCTTCTTCACTATACGCCACGACACTTTGTGCCACATCAGTCGAATCAGCGTTCGTTGCGGTGGTTTCTGGCCACCCCACATCGGTCAATCGCGTGGAGGCTCTCGCTGCCATACCTTGTGAGGCTGTGCCATTGAGCACGGTAAGAGTGAGGCCTTCGGTATCAATTTGGGTGGGATCCGTGACGGGAAGTACTTCGTCGACAACGGGCTCTTCTTCCACCGCCTGCTCTTCCTCCAGAGGCGCTGTGGCACCCCCGTCGATGACAGGGGGTGCTGAGTCTTCGAGAGTCAAGTTGGCAGCACTGCGGTCAACAAACCAGAGCCCACCGAGCACGAGGAGTGCCACCACCCCGAGGGCAATGCCCACGGGGGCAAACAGTGAGGCGGTGGAGCGGGTGCTGCGGTGAATTCCTACATACTTCTTTTCGCGCGACACATCATCAAAGCGGTCGGGAAGAAACGAGGGCTTGCCGCGAGGCATTAGTGACCCCCCTCTTTCGTGTGGCGCGTCGCCGTTTCCCGCATTTGTGCTGCCTCCTCTATTGCGCGAACCAGGGTCGCGTCATATCGCAAGGCTTCGGGCGAGCGACAAATTGTGTACACGCGCTGATAATAACGAGCTAAAGACAGGCTAAAGCGCTCCCTCACCGCAGATTCTTTATTCGCCATGGCCCCCCAATTACTGCGCTCAAACTCGAGAAGCTCCCGATCACCGTCGGTGAGCTCCGCTGGAGCCTGGGGTGAATCCATCATCGCTCCCATGCTATTGCGACTCAGCTGTCGCTGTGGTCTTCGGAATAGGCTAAACGCACTGTGAGATCTCTTGTCCGCCCTGTCGCTCTTGCTGCCTCACTCCTTCTGGTTGCTGCGGTGGCGGCGTGCCAACCGTCCTCGCTGCGCGAGTCAAGCCCGGTGGCCCCGGTGGCGGGGGAGCGACCACCCCTGGATTCGCTCACTTTCCTTGACTCCCCCGGTGACTTCCAGGGTCCCAGTACTGCTCTGCTCTCCGCCTTAGAAATTCCCGCACCAGCGGTGGCACCAGCACAAAACCTGCCCACCCGGGTCCTCTCAAACGAACTGGGGGATCCTCTCGAGGTGGACATCACCACAACCAGTCGGGTGCTGGCACTCGACATGTCCGGCTCTCTTGCCGCCACCGTCTGGGCTTTAGGGTTTGGCGAAACCTTGGTGGGGCGTGATATTTCCACCACCTTCCCAGGTGTTGAAGGGCTCCCGATTGTCACCGGCAGCGGTCACGCCATCTCCCCCGAAAGTGTCCTGGCGTTGCGACCGGATGTCATCATTACCGATGGCACGATTGGTCCCTTAGATGTTGTCCTGCAACTGCGCGAAGCCGGCGTTGCAGTCGTGTTTGTTCGGGAAACACCGGGCCTTACCGCGCCCGCTGCCATGGCCCGCTCGGTGTCCCGCATATTTGGGTCCCCCGAGGCAGGGGATGCCCTCGCCGAAACGCTCCACGCCGATATTGAGGCTGTCCGCGCCACCGTGTTAGCGAAAGTCTCCCGGGTTCCCTCGGAGCAACTCCGCATGGTGTTTCTCTACCTGCGGGGAACAAACGGTATCTACTACCTCTTTGGGCAAGAATCCGGGGCGGGGGACCTCATTGAAGCACTCGGTGGCGTCGATATTGCCACCGAAACCGGCTGGGTGGGGTTGCGCCCGATGACGGACGAAGCTCTGATTGCTGCCAACCCCGACCTGATTTTGGTGATGACGGAGGGCCTCGCAAGTGTCGGCGGTGCCGAAGAGCTCGTGATCAAGAAACCCGCAATAGGGCTCACCCCTGCGGGGCAAAACCTCCGTTTTGTGGATATGGCGGATTCCCAAGTACTAAGTTTTGGTCCCCGCACACCCGGGGTTATTGACGCCCTTGCCCGCGCGATTTACGCACCCGAACAATAGTGAGAGCGGCAACCCCGCCCAGAACCGCAAGCCCCGCAACTCCTCCCACAATCCCCCACGGTGCTGTCTCTGGCAGTAGGCAACCCGGTGTTGTGGTGATGCGGAAATCCAGTGGGTCGAGGGCTTCCCCTGCCGGGTAGGTACCAAAAGCATCGGAGCCAGCCTCCGTCAGCGTCACGTTGGCCTGCGTCACCGACCAGGTGCCAGAGTCCGAATCGAGCGTGCTGTCATCCCAGCTGAGGGCGGCGAAGGGAACCTGGGGTTGCGCAACACTGACCTCTTCCATCGTGTCACCCACCACATCCAGGTACAGGGTGGCGGTGGAATCGCTCTCGAACACCAGACGCGGGTTTCCTAAGCTGGTGTCCAAAATCCCACCGTGCCCGATGAACCTCAGGGCGCCGTTGAACTCTGCCTCACCTGCAGAGCGATCGGGCATCAGGTATCCGTTTTGCCCCGTGAAAGAAAAAGTGGGGGTGTCATAGCCCACCTCCCCCTCGACGGTCCATTCTCCTTGCGCAATAGCGCCGGAAATATAGGATCGGAAAGACTCTTTGAAGCCCCACGTCATGACAACTTCTTCGAGGGTGCAGGACCCTGCGGGCGCCACAGCGGGGCCGGTCATCGAGGCCACAATCACCGCAGCAACCGCGAGCCTAAGCACGGAGGTTTTTCACCATTAGGCGGTGCGGGATGCCCGCTTCCTTGAACGTGTCCCCCACCTCTTCAAACCCCATCGAGGCATACAGCGGCATCACATACTCCTGGGCATGCAAATAAAGGGGTCGCTCCCCCATGAGCGCTAATGCTTCTTCCAACAGCTCCTTAGCGAGCCCTTTGCCGCGACAATCTTTCCGCACCACCATCCGCCCCACACTCCAACTAGCACCCTGATGTGTCTTTGCTGCCGACTCATCGTGGACGAGGCGCAGATAGCCGGTCATCCCCTGCTCGTCCGCCCTCCACAGGTGAAGGGTGTCAGGGTGGCGATCGAAAGCATCCAGCTCTTCTTCGTCAATTTTCTGCTCGAGGAAAAAGATTTCGGTGCGCAGCACCGCCATCTCAAAAACTTCGTCAGGTGTGAATTCACCCCACGTTTTCACCACAGTGGCACAGTTTGTCATTGAAGAGAGTTTAATGGGGGGCTCAAGGTTTCTTCTGAACAAAGGATTCACCATGGTGGACGCAGTGACCAAAGATAACGCCCTGTGGAAGGCTGAACTCCCACCGGAGCGGTATGCCATCCTGCGCGAAGCGGCCACCGAACCACCGTGGAGTGGTGAGCTACTCGCCGAGAAGCGCGACGGTGTCTACTCGTGCGCGGGGTGCGGACAGGCGTTGTTTAGAAGCGACACCAAGTTTGAGTCTGGTTCGGGGTGGCCATCGTTCTTTGATGCCATTGAACCAGGCGCTGTCATCCTCCACCAAGATCGGAGCCTGGGAATGTTGCGCACCGAAGTGGTGTGCGCGGCGTGCAATGGTCACCTTGGGCACCTCTTCGATGACGCTGTGGGCACCCCCACCGGTCAGCGCTATTGCATGAACTCTCTGGCGATGGAGTTTGAGGAAACTACCGGCTAAAGCTTCTTTGCCAGCGTCACCATCGCCGAACCCACCAGGGTGACCACGGCACCAATGATGGTCAGCAGTTGAAGATCAGAGGTTGCCACCGGAGCGATGGCGTCCAAAATGACCGAGCCCACTAATTGGCCTGCCACTAACGAAACTCCGAGCCCTAACACGCCGATAATCGTCACCGCGGTGACTTGGATGGCAATAAAGAATGCGCCCACCGCGCCCCCAACCCACAACCACCAGGTGGTGGGCCACACCTCTGGCACTCCGGTGAAGGGCACCGCCACAAGAAAAATCACCAACAACACTGTGGTGCCAACAAGAAAGTTCACAAAGGTGGCACTCAACGCTGACCCCGAAACAATGCGAATTCGGCCGTTAACAGCTTGCTGAAACCCTGTGCCAGCTCCCGCGAGCAGGGGCAACAGAAAAAGTATTCCCAACAGGTCGCCCTGACCTGGCTGAACGTCCAAGGCGAGCGCCACCCCACCCAACACGATGACCGCGCCAGCGATACGCCACGCGTTCAGGGCCACCCGAGGGGCGCCAAACCAGCCCCTCGTGTCAATGACGAGTGCCCCTAAGGTTTGCCCGGTCACCACCGCAATCGTGAACAGGGCCACACCGAGAACCCCGGCGCTGAGTCCTTGGGTGAGAACCAAAAAGCCTCCTCCCACACCCCCGATAACGGACCACCAGGGAATCTCTCGGCCCCGCACAGCCGCGAGAGCTTTCACAATTCCTGCGCGGCCCGATCGTCGCGTGGCCAGAACAACACCGAGGATGGCAAGCCCAATAGAGAACGAAAGCAGCGCGGCCAGGAACCCGTTATCCAGTGCAAGCCCAAACTCACCATTGATCCGGGATTGGAGGGCAACCAACATCCCAGAAATCACGCTGGCCACAATGGCCACACTGACGCGGGCGCGAGGGGAAAAGGCCATCATCAGGAGTTAAGGCTACCCCGCAGGGAAGTAGTGGGCGATGTGGTTACCTCTGGGGCAGCACCGGACGCTTCCATTGCTCACCAACACCAGATGCAGCTATCCTCGGGCCATGAGAAACGGTTTATTGGGCGCTGGGTTTCTTGTGGTGTTTTCGATCGTGGTGATGACCTATCCGACCTATGCCGACAACGATGCGGTCGTGTTGATCGTCGTGGGAGCACTGATGGCGATCGCGCTCGGCGCGATTGTCCTCTCGGGCTCACCCAAAACGACGGATGACGACGAGCCCTAGCAGCGGAACACTCCGGTGAACAAACCCACGCACCGTTTCTGGTTTTTCCATGCCTCCAGAGAAACTTGTGCTGGAAATCACGGAAGCCTCCCTCGTCGGCCCTGATTCGTTAGCCCAACTCAACACCATGGCAAAGGCAAAGGTGCCAGGGCGCTTTACCGGCTTCTGGTTGACCCCCAGGTGAGGGTAGAGGGGGTAGCGAATTATGCTGAGGGGGTGGCCTCAACACGGATTGCTCTCTGGGATAACGCTAGGTTTCTAGCGATCACACTCGTCGTGCTCGGCCACGCCCTCACGAAAACCGCGGCTGCGACCGAGAGTTCTTACATTCTCTACACCGCGATCTACCTCTTTCACATCCCCCTCTTCGTGTTCCTCTCGGGCTACTTCTCCTCAGCAGATGCCCCCACCCTCAAGCGCGTTCAGGGTGTCGTCGTGGACCTGTTGGTGCCCTACCTAATTTTTGAAACCGTGTGGTCCCTCATTCAGAGCATCAACGCTGGTGCTGTTGTGTTTAACCCGCTGCGCCCCTCGTGGACACTGTGGTTCCTGCTCTCACTTGCGGCCTGGCGAATTCTTCTGCCCTACCTTGCTGTGATCCCGGCACCCCTCATCACCAGCACCTTCATCGCAGTCGCATCGGGGTATTGGAGTGTCGACCAGACGCTGTCACTGTCTCGAACCCTCGCCTTTTTGCCCTTCTTTGTTCTGGGGTGGAAGGCGAGAGGTCTAGGCCTTGGCGACTGGTGGCTTGCTCAGTCACGAAAAGCCACCCTGCTGTGGCGGGGCGCAGCCCTCAGTGTTCTTTTAGGGGTGCTGGTGGCCATCGCCCTGAACGCTGGGAGGCTTCGATCCGTGGGCTTTCGTAAGCTCCTCACCGCCGATATGAGCTATGCCACAGCTGGTTTTGAGCAATGGTTCTCAGGCGGACTGCGCTTCGGGGTTTTCATCATTGCAACCCTGATGATGGCTGCGTTCATAATTCTTACTCCCCAGGCCACCACCTGGTTCACCGCTCTTGGCGGAGCAACCCTAACGATCTATCTACTCCACAGTTTTGTTCTTGCACCCCTTCGAGCAACCGATGTGCTCTCAGGAGAGGTGGCGTGGTGGCACCTTCTGCTCATTGTTCTGGGCAGTATTGGACTCACCGTGCTTTTGGCCCAACCTAGCGTGACCCGACTCTTTGCGCCGCTGACCCACCCCACCTGGGCCCTAGGGCAACGGGCCGGCGACCGGTCTTAGAAGCTGAAAAAGACAACACCATCTCAGCGGAATCCCACGGGGACCACCCACTCAAAGGTTCAGCAGGGCCACCTGAGAGAATCGAACTCTCGACCTTCTCATTACGAGTGAGACGCTCTACCAACTGAGCTAAGGCGGCATTCCCCAGTAAGTATAGGTAATAGCAGAGCCCTCGAAGTGGATGCCCAGCGCCTCCATCACACCACCGGTGCCGAGGTCGCACGCATACGGGCCACCAGGGAGACAATCACCGCCCGGGGGGTATCGATATCCAGCGCTTGAGCGCAACGATCAATCCAGGTTAGGTCCCCCAAAAACTTCTCCCGTGCGGAATCAAAATCCCGGACAACTGAGGGCCCATAAGCCTCGATAGCTTTGGCGAACCCCTCGCCGCTCCGGAGATCGGGAATCTTCATAAACGCTAAGTCGATAAGGTCCCTGCTAAACGTCGCGGTGTCAAGATAACGGTCCGAGTTAGCAAGAAGCTTTTCTGCTACAAAGTCAGTAAAGGTGAGCATTTCCACAGGAAAAAGATCGCTGTGCTGGCCGGGGCTGTCCAACGTGATTCGGCCTTCAGACACAATTTCGCACTTAATCCGTACTCCTAACACTTCAACCCAGCCCCGGATGCCATATTGATCGGTCAAGAAAGTCTGCGGCAACCCCATGTGCTTCGTGTTGTGAAACAAGCAGCCTGGGCCCTCCCGCTTCACCCGAGCCCTTAACTCTCGGTAGCCATCTTTATTAGATACTAAGAAGTCAATATCTTTGGATTCCCTAAATTCCCCGCAGGTCAGCGCAATCGCGGTGCCCCCTCCGAAGTAACACTTATGGGCACTCATGAGATCTGAATTGAGCGCATCAAGAATCAGCGCAATCCTTTGATGATGCTCCCGCCTAAACACGGGAAGGGTCCCCAAAACTCTTCGACAAGCCCTCCAGGAGTTGGGATTCACCATCACTCAGAATCTCTTGATTCATGTGGGGCCAATTCCTCGCATAGAGAGTCCACGCTTCATAGGGTGCCAACACGGTGGCGGGCGATAGTTGCCACCCCAGGGTCGCTAAGCCCGGATAGTCACCGACGACGATCTTCTCCGGCACAGATCCACCTGTTCCGGTTTCTAAACGAAGCGGGATTCCGAGCGCATCAGCCACGCTCGCTAGCGCCCCGGCGCTCACCGAGCCCTTACCCTGCTCGACTCTCTGCAGGGTCACCCGTGACACACCGCTGGCGCTAGCAACTTCCTCCATCGTCAGACCTAGGGTGCGGCGCTGGGCGCGCAACTGACGCCCCATCACCACCAGGCGTGGGTTTTCCTGCGCCTGTGGATGTGCCAACTTTCGCCCCATAATGACTTTTATTCTAGTCCAAATCTTCATTTTGTAAAGAATAAGAACTACTTTTTCCGAGTGGGAACTTCCGCAGTCCTGTTGGCCCACGCGGCCATACCCGGGCCATGCGGGAGCACCCCATCAGGTTCGCCAACGGCAGGTGGAGACCCGGCTTCCTAGGCCATCTCGACGTGCGGAACATATCCAGAACCCAAATACAAAACTGGATCAAAGAACTCGAAAGTCCCGAGGCTGAAATCCCGACCATCCAAAGCCCAGCGGTGGCCGTCCGACTGATCCTCAAACAGGCCCACCGCGAAGGGGACATTTCCCCGCGAACAGAGCCGAGCTAATGATTCTGCGTGAGACGCGAGCTTCAGAAGACTACCTTTGTGTTGGCGAAAAAGGTGGGTCCCTCAATTCAGGCTTTTTTCGCACGACGTGGTGTACCCCAGGAGCGACATCTGTCAGGATCAATGATGCTTAGCTCCACATGTTGCGCCACACATGCGCCTCAATTCTCATTCGAATGCTCACACCCATCACTGCAGTCAGCCGGATTCTCGGGCACTCCAGCGTTGAAGTCACACTCAACACCTACGCCCATTTCTCTGAGGAAGGCGTCGTCAAGGCAATGGAAAACCTCCGCGATTACTTCGAGAATTTTACGGAATAGATACGGAATGGACTTCTACGCGTCAGAACGGATGTCCAGCGAAGCCCTGCCACTTGCCCGTATTTACAGGGATTTCGGACGTTTGAACACTAGTTTCTGGTGCTCAGGAGCTCTTCCTAACGAGTGAGGCGCTCTACCCACTGAGCTAAGGCGGCACGGTCTCTAAGTATAGGTAAGAGAAGGCAACCTCCTCGTGTCGCCCGATAATGATAAAATCATTTTATGGCCCTGATTACGCAGTATGAGAACGCGGTTCGCGATTCCGAAATCGCGAGAATCCGACGTGTCATCGTTCTGCGCGGGATGCTGAGTGAGGGCCACTCGCAGGCGCTCATCGCCCGCCGTTTTGGGTCAACCCAACCTGCCATCAGTTACCAGGTGGCCGAAGAGCGCACCGAAGGCGTGCTGCCTAGTGACCTACTTGAAGCGGGCGGGGCGGTCTTGAGACAGGTGGCAGAAGACCGCGGATTTCGGCGCCTTGGGGTATTTGGCTCGGTCGCGCGCGGGGAAGATCGACTCGGTTCTGATTTCGATTTTCTCGTCGAACCCCCCGAAGGCGCAGACCTGTCCGACCTCATGCACCTCGAACAAGCCTTCAGCGCAATTCTCGGTCGAAATGTCGATCTTGTGAGCTACGGGGGCCTTGACCCAGAGGTGGATCAAGACGTCCTCGATGACACGGTGCTGCTGTGATGGATCTGCGGGTCGCGAAAGAACTTCTCCACATCCAAAGGTGGCTATCGATCGCAGCAGCAATTGTCTCGGGAGGGAGAGATGTCTACGACGCAGATCCTGTGGGGCAGGAAGCTGGCGACTCGGTGATGATCAAGATTGGGGAAGCATCAAAGTATCGAGCACTCCCCGACATCGACGCCCCTCCGGGAGTGAATTGAAGTGATGCAGCAATAAATCGTGAAAAGCTCGCCCACCACTACTCGATTGTTGAGAGAAACCGCACCTGGCAGACACTGTCGGTGTCGTTGCCCACAGGGGAGACAGCACTCGCGTCATTATTCCAACAGGCCACAGGAACTGTCCTAGCCGATGGAGCAGAACCCCGGTCGTGAGACTCTGAACTGCCACGCCGGCACGCGAGAGGCGCCCTGGCCTTGTGACGGGACCGGCAACCGCAGCAATCTAGCGGCGTCAGACCGAGTGATTGCGTCAGAGGCGCGGTCGTAGTTGTTGAGGCCCGACGCTGCGAAGCTGAAGTTCGGCAACCCAGGACTTCTTTGCCGCGGCGACCAGTTTCTGGTCAGCCTTCGATAACGGCAGGATGGCGCCGATGAGGTCGAAGGCCTCGCCGATCAGGGTCGGCAGATTCAAGATGTCGACGGTGGATGCCCGGTCGAGAACCTCCGCGGCGACCACGGGGTCGACGCCCTCGAGCTTCAGTAGTGCGAGGATCTCGCGCGCATCCTTCTGGCCCTTCTCGGAGAAGTGCCGATCGAGCAGAGCCGCCATCTTGGTGCCGATGTGCGCTTCAAGTCGCAGCAGTGTCCACTTCTCGAACGAGAACTCGTCCGGGTATTCCGCGAGTACCTCAACTTTCAATCGCAGCTTGCTGCCGAGTTGGGACTCGAAGGGCAGGTAAATGTCGAGGTGCACGTCATCGATGGTTGCGCGCAGTTTCCGCCCTTGGTGGTTGTTGCTGGGGGAGAGGTCGGTCATCATCTGCTCGAGCTTGTGGCGACTCTGTTGCGAGGTGATGAGATCAATGTCGAGACTGATCTCGCCGCCAACGCGAACGAAGGTCGCCCACCCGCCGATGAGAATCGATGGCTCAAGGTCGGAACCTAGCCGGTCGACGACGGCGCGGACGACGCCGTTGTCATCGTGGTAGAGATTAGGCACTGGCGCGCTGCTCCCAGTCGGCGTCGCTGAACAGCTTTGCTTTGAGCGCACGGATGAATTCGGCGGCCTGCCAGCCTGGGCTTGCCCACAGGTCGGCGTAGGTTTGCGCGAGGCTGGCGTACCCGGACGTCCAGGTGCGCGCCGCGAGGGGATCTTCGGCGAGGAGGATTACCTCGTCTCCCTCAGGGAAGTCAGCCTGCGAGAGGGATCGGGTTGTGTAGACAATCCGTCGGCCGAGATCAGAGATCGTGTTGCGACCGCCGAGGTAGTGCACGGCTGCGCTGCTGCCGCTGAGCGCATAGTTGAGCTCAGCGTCGTCGAGGAGTTCTTGGGCGGCAGGCAAGGTTGTGAAGACCATGGTGTCGGCGCGGAGGTTGCGGTGAGCAGCGAACGCTTCGAGGAGTTTCTCTGGTGATACCACGGTGTATCCACGGCGCGAATTCGCTCGGATTGCACCAATGTCAAGGAGTCGCCCGAGCGCCTGATGGGTCGTCGAGGGCGCGACCGAGGCCGCATCAGCGATCTCGCCGATGCTGTTCCACTCGCGCTGCCCCTCCAGTGCGGCGTCGGCCAAGGTGCGCCAGACTATCTCTACGTTCTTCATGGCACCATCCTCGCATGTTTCATATAAATATGGAAGAAACCATCCGTTTTTTTATGAATCAGGGGAATCGGGCTTGCCCACCGTTTGCGCACAACCGTGGGCAAACGAACCAGACCGTGCGCGGCCAGATAGGACGATCAGCGCATCTTTTCCCGGGAACGGGGGACG
>Ga0208413_1000153_pt1 | contig 59606 bp, 50 predicted proteins | sample AntAceMetag02UKD_FD_184761 | JGI IMG/M metagenome (GOLD analysis project Ga0208413, IMG submission 184761) | Saline lake microbial communities from Ace Lake, Antarctica - Antarctic Ace Lake Metagenome 02UKD (SPAdes) (version 2) | ecosystem: Environmental > Aquatic > Non-marine Saline and...
TAATGCCGCAACTGGATCAGAACAGATACTTACATCTAACTTTTTCGAATGCAGCATTCTTGCTAAGGATCTTCCGACAAGCACGTCGTCCTCAACTAAAAGTATTGCATGATGAGTCTGCTTATTCGTCATCGTTTATACCTAGTAAATATAGTTGTATTAACTATGGCAGAGCACAATCTATGCCTGATCTATGCCTGATCTCTACTAAGTTTAGTTAAATGTGATTCGGGTCGCAGAATTGGAAAATATTCAGCCCCTGGAGGACTTATTTCCAATTCTATTCGACTCTATTGATACTGCGTCAGCTCTAACACTTGGGGTTTTGGCATATGACCTAATAATGATACGTATCAAAAACGTAACAGTTACGTATCACAAAAAAAAATGGTAGCTATAGGGAAAAAGACGAGCGCGGGAAAAAGGGTCACCGATAAGTTATAAGTATCCGGAACCCCTTTTAATCAATTCAGGCAGAAGCCTCAGAAGGTATTGAATCCTCATCAACGGAACCGCGGCTTAGTAATACGCCTGTCACCGCCAACACACCGCCAGAAATAATAAGCGTAGCATCGCCAACATTAATACCTATGACCTCTGTTGTGGGCAGCGCAATCAAGCCACCACCAATACAGAGAAAAAAGCGGCCAGCGATGCCCAGAGGTCCACTGCGCGCGAGCAAGCCAACCCCAAGAAGGTAGTGCTGTAGGGTGCCAGCGATCAGCACTATTCCTATTACGACCTTAACCGTAGCGAAGAGGGTTTCCCACCACGTGCCAGACAGTATCAGCGCCGGTTCCAGCACAAAGAAAAAGGGGATGAAATAAATCACGCTGCCGAGCCGCATCGCTTTGAATCCAGTAGACAGTGCAGATGCACCAGCGATGCTGGCGGCAGCGAACGCACCCAGTGCTACGGGAGGGGTAATAAACGATAGCATTCCCCAATAAAGGATAAACAGATGAACGCTCATCGGGTCCAGGCCGCCTTGAATTAGTGCTGGAGCCAAAATGATTGCTAGAAATACATAGGCCGCTGTCACAGTCATGCCTATACCTAGAAAGAAGCTGGTGAAAGCCCCCATTAGCAACAACAGCAACGTGGAATCGCCAGCGATATACAGCAGGTCATTCACCAAGGTTCCCGATAAGCCCGAGACTGAAAGTGCACCAACTATTAAGCCAACGCCGGCCATAATTGTCAGTAGCTCCATGAGCAGCTTTCCCGTTGCCACAAGAAACGAGCCCACTTCTTTTAGATTCCAACGATGATTTGGAGAAAGCTGGTTTAATACAAGTAGCATGCCGGTTGCGAAAAACGGGGCAACCGCCTCGCGCTGTAAATACAGCAGAAGAAAAATCAACACCATAAAGGCGACTATATAAAACCAGCCTTGCTTCATGGTTTCGCCCAATTTGGGCAATTCATCACGCGGTGTGCCTACCAAGCCTTTTCTTGCAGCGTAAGCATCAACTTGAACAAACAGTCCAAAAAAGTATAATAATGCGGGTATGGCTGCAGCTAATGCGACTGTGGAATAAGGCACATTTAGAAATGTTGCCATGACAAAAGCTGTTGAACCCATGATTGGAGGAAGTAAGACCCCACCGGTAGAGGCACAGGCTTCTACTCCGGCTGCATATTCTTTTTCAAAACCATTTTTACGCATGGCAGGAATAGTCATCTGGCCGGTCGTCAGCACGTTGGTAATAACGCTGCCACTCATTGAGCCCATCAAGCCGCTGGATACAATTGCCACCTTAGCAGAGCCACCACGAACATGACCAAACAGGGCAAAGGCAAGATTGATAAAGAATCGACCGCCACCGGTATGCTGCAGGGCAATACCGAAAATAAGAAAGCCAATAACCAATTCAGCAAAGGCGCGAAACGGCAAGCCCAGAATACTTTCTATACTCATCACGTGATAAGACGCAGTCTCTGCAAGTGTTGAGGACATTCCCGAGATAGGCCCAGGCAGCTTTTCTGCAACCACCGGGTAAACTGAAAACACCAGCACGAGGAAGAACAGTATCCAACCTCCGCAGCGGCGCACGGCTTCCATTATCAGCACCCAGAGTAAATAACTAACCCACACAGCGTAGCTTGGGGCTAGAAACTCCCACCCATAATCCAACATGGTTTCGGCGTTGTAAAAAAAGAATCCGCAGCCGGCAAACGCCGACAAACTCAAAGCTCCATCAAGCCAGTAACTTTTGGGACTACGAAAAGAGGGATAGAGTAAAAAACAAAGCGGCAGCAACAGCCCCATCAATGCATAGTAATAGTGATTTTGAACCGTGATAGCAAAATCAAGAAGCGGACTCTCGGAAAACATTCGCAGAGAGTCCATCGCGAGAAAGGCACTGCCCACTGCCGCAACACCTGTTAGCCAACGTAGCGCCGTTGGCAGATCAGCCGATTGATTATTCACTATTGCCAGACCGGATCAAAACCGGCTTCTTCCAACCGCTGTGCTCGCAGTTGCTGCCAAGCTTGGATAAATTCATCCTGCTCACTGACTCCTCTGGCAGCCATTTCAGCCCAAGCAGAGGCGAGCACCTCTTGACGCTGAATAAGAGCCTGATTGTGCGCTTGAATCTCATCGGTCCAGACACCGATTTCGCGCCAGTAGTTAACAGCTCCGTCATGATAGGGAACTACCCACTCGAATACCTGAGACTCCAAAGCCCAACCTATTGCGCCTGGATCAGAGTTTTTAAATTCATCGTAATTTTCATTAATAACGCGCGTCAGCGAATACACCAAATCTTGGTCTTGGCTAGCTAGCGTCGTTAATAACGGATAAGGGTACGTTCCTGCTTCATGGAGATTGTCTTCACTTATTCCGGCGCCACGAGTAGCAATGTGCTTTGTAAAATAAGGTGCAACCGCCAACATTCGCTCCCAACATCCCTCATCATCATGGGGAGCAGACAACCAGTGAATACCCCTTGGAGATGCCTCAAGCCGGTAAGGAGGCCCTGATACTGTCGTTGCAAATGCGACATCAACGTCACCGTTAATGATGCCGTTCCAACTAGCGTCATAGCCAGGAAAGTCCACGCGTACAACGTCATCCCAAGTTAAGCCGCCGCAGGCTAGATAGGCTTGCGTTGAAATATTCAATGCCGGAGCCGCTCGCACATAAGGCACTCGACGCCCACGCAGCTCAGCAAAGCTGGTGATGCCTGTGTCTGCAGCAACTGCCACTGCTTGATTGCTCAGTCCATTGGAGGTCATTACTAAGCGCAGTGGTTGCGGCCCCCACTCTGGGCGCGCAAACTGAAACATACCTTCTTGAGCTAAATACGTGGAGACACCGTTGGCGGTGAAATCGACTCGGCCAGTTTTTAGCGGCAGTAACCGAGAGACATCATTTTGTCCGGGAATAACACGCAAGGTAACGTTGTATTTCTCTCGTAACATCGCCCCGATGGCGACTGCTTGGTTGTACCCTGTGGAACCCAAATTATAAGCAGTCCATGCCATTTGGCTTGGAAGCTCTGGTTGACTAGGCTGAGCTGTAGCTTGACTTGCCACACTGAGTGAAACAGCTAGAGATAAAAACTGGAAGGTTTTTAAACCTCTTAACGACGATGGCTTTATATACTTCGAAAGCAAACTAACTCTCCTATTATTTCGGCCTGTTTTTGTGGCCTATTTTTGGGGGTTACTTCTTGAACCTACTTCTCGGGCCTACTTCTAAGGGTTACTTCTTGAACCTACTTCTTGAACCTACTTTTTTTGCCCACCCTGTCTGTCGCAGGTTTTAGGGCACACGCGTTACAGACTATCAGGGGCAACAAGCAAGTGGAAGAAATATACCTATTCTGAAGGCGGGGCCTAAATCTAAGTTTCTAGGCACTAGATACTCGGAGCCTTAGTAAAAGATAGCAATGCAGCCTTAGGGCCTGAAAACACCACAATCGATACTTGAGAAAACTTCAATTATTACTTAATACAGATCTTAAGTTTTCCAAAATTAACTTAAACTGACGTAAGGCCACAAATCGAATATGATTCAAATACACCCATGCTTCGGAGACTAGCAAGTGAAAATTCTCAAGATAATGCTACAGGTGATTGGTTTCGTTGTGCTGATTGGCGCCGTATCAATTGGTACCCTGCGTATTCAACGCAGCAGTGCCGATGGTGCGACAGTGGTTTTCCCTGGCGGTGAACTGGTATCAGGAGAGTTACATACCGGGCCTGAGCCAGACTGGAGCTTCACCGATGACATTTTTACCATCGAGCTGCAGCTTAACGACCCGATGGCCACACGGCGCATATTCATTCTGGAGAGCGAAGGCAAGATTTACGTTGTCTCAGGCTACATGAAATCCTTTCTTGGCAAAATATGGAAAGAATGGGCGTTCGACGCTGACGAAGGTAACGACGAAGGCGTCCTGCGCGTAAACAATGTGCGCTACCCCAGACAGCTTGTTCGGATCAAGGAAGGGGATGTACTAGACGGCGTATCTGCCAAATTGCTCGCCAAATACAGTGGCGTGCCTACACCGGTTTCAGCGACAGCCATAGCCACTGCCAGAGCAGACATCGAAGACGGCAACAGCTGGATATTCGAACTCGCGCCACGTTAATATCACCCGAGGATAGGAACCATGACACTACGAAATTATCTTATTGTTTGCGCCGCCGGGGCAGTTCTTACCGTGCTTGTCTTACTGCTTGTCCCCAGTATCGGAGAAACCATTGAAGGCGCACTCATCGCCTTTCTCTCAAGCAATGCAGCGTAATCTAGGCAGAACAAAAAGCCCACTCATAAATCGGGCTCTTTTAGCTCTGCAATTTGCGCGACCTTAGCAACCTCTCAAGCACCTATCGGGGCAATTAGTTGAATTTTTGGTATATCCAATGCGATTCCATCCATTCAATTTGTTTGCCTAGTGATAGCCCTGTACGCAGAGTCAAAATGAAAAACCTTTTTCCAATATTGATAATTAGCCTCAGCGCGACAGCACAGGACTATGTAGTTCCTAAGACTGAATGGGCCGTGCCTAACTTTCATGGCGTGTGGCGACACGCAACTATCATGCCCTTTGAGAGGCCCGTCGAGTTGGCCCAGCAGCAAGCTTATACCGCGGACGAGGCACTCAAGCTGGAGGGCGCTGTACAGCAGCGCTTCGATGCCGCTAATGAGCCTTTGAGTCCTGATCGTGCAGCCCCTGACGTGGCTGAATCTCTACCGTCACTTGGCAATTACGATTTGTTTTGGCGAGAGGATGCCAAGTTCATTCCTACTATTGACGGCGAGTTTCGCACGTCGGCCATCACTGACCCCGCAAACGGGCGTATGCCTGAACGCGCCGTTGGCTTCAGCGGGACAATGAATGCCCGGCCGGCTTATCGCCGCGGCCGCAACAGCGATGGCCCCGAAGGGCGCGGGCTAGTTAAGCGCTGCCTGCTCAATGGCAGTTTTGGCAGCCCAGTTATGCGGGCGAGTATCTACAATAGCCACCTGCAGTTTAATCAGTCGCCGGGATATATAAGCGTAACAGCTGAGATGTCGCACGATACGCGGATTATCAAAATAGCAGATGACCACAACAGCGCAGCGCAGCCCCATAAAAAATGGATGGGCGATTCAATCGGGCGCTGGGAAGATGATACGCTGGTTGTTGAAACCAAACACTTCAACAGTTGGCAAACGTTGTATGAAGTGCCTACGATAAATCTTAAGCTCATTGAGACGTTTAGAAGGGACTCCTACAACAAAATGATCTATGGCCTCACTGTGAACGACCCAACGGTGTTCACCACTGAATTTTCTGGCGAATACGCACTATCAAGAATTGACGAGCAAATCTTCGAGTATGGCTGTCATGAAGGCAATTATGGAATGATAGGAATTTTGGGTGGTGCTCGCCGCCTCGAACAGACCGGTTTAGCGCCCTAGAATCTGGGCGCCTGCGGAAAACAAACAGGGCCCGAGTAAATAACTAGTCGTTATGCTCTGGCCCCATTGTTCTATTAACTTTTACGGACGAACGCGGATATACCTTTGTAGCTTTCTTGGCGCCGGCTCGCCCCCGTACAGATTCCCCGCCGCGTCGGCTGCTACAAACTCAGCGCCGTTGCCAATTGTGCTTCTAGGATCACCCGTTGGGAGCTGTATGAAATATTTCACCCAGCCAAGGTACGCATCCCCAATACGTATGCCCATTTCCCAGCCTGGGTTCTGCACATCGTCAGACTCGGAATCCGCCACGTAGATATTATCATGTTGATCAAAGAAGATTCCGCTGGGTCGACCGAACTGAGTCCACTGGGCGAGAAACTCCCCATCTTGAGTAAACAACTGAAGACGGTTATTTGATCGATCTCCCACAAATAGTCGTCCGCGCTGGTCGATCGCGATAGTGTGCAATGTTCTGAATTCACCTGGCGCGTAACCTGGCTTTCCCCAAGCCTTGATATAGTTACCGTCGCTATCAAACTTAACCACACGGCCGTTGCCGTCATTGTTGTGCCCGTCAGCAACAAACACATCGCCGTTTTCAGCCACGACTACGTCCGCCGGTGCATTGAAGTGATCAGTGCCACCACCTGATTCACCAGGCGTACCAAGCACTATCAAAACTTCGCCAGTAGGCGAGAACTTAACGACTTGATGGCCGCGTCCGTCGCCGTCCGGAATCCGCGCATTACTCACCGCGTCGGTTACCCAGACGTTACCATCGGCATCCACATCGATACCGTGGGGCCAGATGAACATGCCACCGCCAAAGCTCATTACTACTTGGCCCGCGCTGTTGAACTTCAAGACCGAGTCAAGAGTAGAATCCATGCACTCATCGCCAAAACGATTTGGCTCTGTTGCGTCGCAGCGCACGACCGCCCAAATATGTTCACCGTCCGGATCCACATCAAGATCGCCAACCGCGCCCTGAATGCGGCCATCGGGCAGCTGCGCCCAACCTTCGATCGTAGCGTAAGGATTAGGAAAACCCTGCGCTAGGGCCGCGCTGGATAATATGAAGAGCGGCAGGGCTAGGATGAATCTGGAAAATAGAGACTTGGCTTGCATCATAATATGGCTCCGGTTGTTCTGATTGTTATTTTACAATTTTGAAAATAGTCCTAAAAATAGTTATCGCTTTCTTATTTAGACACAACAAACACTTCATCTGGGTGCCAATTTTTGAAATATCAGACTGATCTGAGCGTTAATACTGCCCGATTAAGTTTTTTTCTTCGCTACACGCTCAAACCTATTGTAAACAATGTTGAATGTGTACCCATTTTTATGACAGGGCAGTTAGCGCTGCGATTGTTTGGTTGTTATTGTGTAACACTTATCACTTTCACTTTTATCATTTAACTTTTATTATTTACTCTAATTACTTATCTGCAATCTAAAGCTGACTAACCTTTGAGTAGTTTGGTCCTTGAATCAACGCAAATGCCCTGAGGTACACATTAAGTTTATGGCTTTTCAGCCAATTCGAATACACATTGCCAACCTAATTCACTTCCTTCTAGTTGCTTTTCGGCAAGCCTATGATAACTTTTCACCCTTTGCTCCCTTGTTTTTTTCCGTCTAACCGAATGGGCCTAAGTTTAGCTGAAAATAAGTCGCGCGACATTGAAATGCAATTTCTGTCAAACTAATTACTTTCTAAACAAGATCAATAGCGATGGTGAAATTTTGGCTAAAGTAAGCAAGACGGAAATGAACGTGTTTTTTTTGAAGGAATTTCCCCAAGCAAAATTCGTACTTGAATCTTTTGACGAGGACTCTATTACCATCAGACGAAAAATTGATACAAACGATTTACGTCCAGGCGGAACCGTGTCTGGCCCCACAATGATGAGTTTGGCCGACTGCGCCATTTACGTTGCCATTCTAAGGGAAATAGGAATAGTTGCACTTGCGGTAACCACAAGTTTAAACATTAATTTTCTACGCAAACCTGTAGCTAACAAAGACATACTGGGCGTGTGTAAAATACTTAAACTTGGCAAAACCTTAGCGGTTGGAGAGGTAAGCATTTATTCTGAGGGTGATAATCGACCGATTGCACATTCTGTTGGAACCTATTCGATTCCACCCAACAAATAGATTTCTTTTCACTGCACTACACTAACACTAACACTATCAGTTTCATTATCTTCAGCTCTGCTAGATCGCCTGACCGTTCCACCGTTTTTGATTGTAGCTTTAACTCCCTGCACCAATAAAAGCACTTAGGCGCTTGATAAAAGTTCAGTTAAAAAAATAACAACCAACACCCCTATTCCCGTTGTGGCGCTTGTAGGCTTGCTAAACGTGACAATCATGCTGACAGACAGTTAATATTGCTCTGGAATCACGCTTGTGAACTCGTATTACTGCCCTCTCATTCCCATACTTTTATTTTTGCGCTTACTTCTTAGTTTTTTAACGTCTCTACTCCTTTCTTTCTTTCCACCTCGCTAACGCTTATTTCTTATTTCTTATTTCTTATTTCTTATTTCTTATTTCTTATTTCTTATTTCTTATTTCTTATTTCTTATTTCTTAGCATCAACGGCAAGTTAAAAGATTAGGCATTCAAAAGCAAAACGGCGCTCATAAACCCGTCGAAGTTGTGTAGGTTCGATCTAGGGTTTTATGAGCAAATGCTCGCCTAAACACTAGAATTAAACTGTTTGTTATTTAACTATTTGTATTCTCTGGTGATTCTGTTCGTAAAATATTGCGATGCGCAGCTTGGAACCGGTCTATTTTTCGAGTGCAACGCAAGAAAATGGGAACATTCGTTACACTTTGTAAAACATGCACTTAAGTACTGGTCAGGAGCTAAAATTACTGAAATAATGCCGAAACAATTCGCGAATTCCGAATTGAATATAGCCCAGAGATTAAGAAGTACTCGCAGTTGGAGCTAAAATAATTAAAACAATAAGTTTCGATGTACAGGGGAGTTATACATGCTTAATCATTGTCCAAGTAAGCGTAAAGCGCTTGCTCTTGCTGTTTTTATGGGCTCGTTCGCCACGGGAGCAGTTGCACAAGACACCAACAACGATATCGAAGAGGTGGTAGTAACCGGCTCCTTCATCCGCGGCTCTGCTCTTGACGCACCATCACCAGTTCAAGTCGTCGATAGAGACAGCATCCAAGCACAGGGTGCCGCCATAATCTGGGATGTCATTAAGAACCTAGAAGTGAACTCCGGTTCATTTGCAAACCCAGGCGCCGGAGAGCGCGGCCAGACCGAAGGCACCGCGCAGGTTAACTTGCGTAACTTAGGTGAGAACTCCACACTCACGCTTATAAACGGCAAACGTATGGCCCCTGCGGCTGCAACCACCACGACAGGCGGTGAGTTTGTAAACATCAACAATATCCCTCTCGTGATGACTGACCGCGTCGAAATTTTGACAGACGGTGGCTCAGCTCTCTACGGCGCCGATGCGGTTGCCGGTGTAGTGAACATCATCATGCGTACCGACTTTGAAGGCCTTGAAATATACGGTGATTTGCAGGGCGTAGAAGCCGAAAGCGGCGCCTACGATCAAACTCTCAGTGGTATCTGGGGTTGGGCGAGCGACGACGGCGATACACATCTTGTATTGTCTGCAGAACGTTTCGAGCGCGATAAAGTCGGAGTGTCTGCAGCCAACTTCCTCGACGAAAACACACAATTTACTGGTGGCATCTCTACTATCGGCACTTCGGTTGCGATTCCTGCGTTTGGCGCCAATACAAACCCTGCCTACTTTAGGGGCGATATTATCGCCGACAATCTTGCTAACGGCGGCACCGGCGATCCTGTTTTCTCTGACCCGCTTTGTACTAGCTCTGCTGGCCTTACTGGCATTCCGTACTTTGTCGGAAATTTGAGAGAAGAGCTCGGCGAGCGCGGCGGCGCCTGTAACGAGGATGTTGAGCGTTTTAACTTCATCGCAAGAGATACAGAGCGCAGCAGTTTCGCAATGGCGTTCGATCACACCTTTAGTGAAGCGGCAGAATTCTATTCCTTCGCGAACTACTCTGAAAACAAAATCCTTTTAGAAGGCGACGGCCTAAACAACACCGGCGGCTCGGCGACAACCCGCGGACCAACCGTGTTCTTAGCCCAGCCAAACGCCTATACTCGAAGCGCTGCGTTTGGTGGCAACGCCATCGGTCAAACCATGGAATTAGGTTTTTTTGCTGACCAGATCGGATTGACTCGGCCAACCTCCATTCCTAATGCGCCGGTGGATATTGCTAATGGCGGTATCAACATTGCCTTTATTTCCAATCCTCGCGACGGCATCCCCAGAGACGGAAAGCGCTCTAACAGCACAGAGACGAATGCGACTCTACTTCAGGCAGGTCTGCGTGGCGACTTCGAATTTAACGAGCGCGCTTGGAACTACGACGTCGGCGTATCTTGGAGCTCTACCAGCAATGAGCAGTCCTATACCGTTCACAATCGTAGAAACTCTGAACTCGCAGCTAACGGTCTTGGTGGACCGGACTGCACACCTAACGGCGTAGAAGATTTCGACTTCGCTGGCCAGCCGGGTCCATTTGGTGGTGCTGTGCCTCAGGCATGGGACTTCTTTGGCGGCTACACCCAGACTTTCTTCCCAGGCTACGTATTAACGACTCGCGAAAGTTTGTCTCTAGGACTGACTAGTAACAACCAGGGTCAGGGTGGGTGTCAGTTCTTCAATCCATTCTTGACTGCGCAGACCCAAGGCAGCAATGTGGCAAATTCTCCCGAATTGCTAGATTGGATGACCGAGAGAGTATTGCGCGCAGATAAGCGCAACAAACTCTTGGTGTTCGATGCCATTGTTGGCGGCGAATTCATGGACATGGCTGGTGGGCCAGCAGCGATTGCAATCGGCGCCCAGTACCGTGAGAGAAACACCACATCGCGCGCACCAGCGCTGAATGATCCGGGCCTTCCAAATAGTATTCTTGGCTATGATGATAATGGAGTGCCGAATCGCTTTCACCTAGTTGAAAATAACTACGAGTGTGCGGCATGCTCATTCAACTTCGATAACACCCGTGATACTTCGGCGTTGTTTATGGAATTATCACTGCCTTTCATGGAAAATGTCGAGACCCAAATAGCCGTTAGATACGAGGATTACGGTGGCAATATCGGCAGTGAAGTTTCTCCTAAATTCGCCATGAGCTGGCGCCCAATCGAAAGCCTGATCGTTCGCGGTTCATTTTCGCAATCTTTCCGAGCGCCTAACATCGATATTATCGAGCAGGGCTTGGAATCGAGTAGCGTCATATTCAAAGACCCTCTTTCGGCCCAGAGAGTTCGAGCCGGTTTAGATCCAGCGATCACTCAAAATGGCGAAACCGAGCAGACCTTCACCTTGGGTGGCCCTGCGCCGAACGTTGGCAATGAGAATTCGGACACTTTTAGTGCCGGTTTTATCTGGACACCAAGTGGCCGTCTTGAAGGCTTAAGTATTCAAGCCGATGCGTGGCGTTTTGAGGTAAGTGACCGCGTTCTGCCCCAGCCTGCCATCTCAGCGGTTCAGCCTGAACTCGATGCATTCAATGCAGTTGTAGGTAATCCAGACAACTATATCTTGAACGATTCGATATCCGCGGATTCACCCGTATTGGACGTAGCTTGTAACCCTGACGCACTGACAACTGAGTTCGGAGTAGACTCTACTGAACGTCTGAACTGTGTTGTTAACCCTGAGCTGTACACCATACAGACTGAAGGTATTGGTATCAGCCGATCATTTCGCAACGAAAACGCTGACCTGATCACTCTAACTCTGGCAGCAATTAACGCCGGCGAGATTGAAGCAGACGGTGTCGACCTGAAGCTAGGCTACAATTGGGAAAACGATTGGGGTCGCTGGCGTGCCAGTGTTGATTACACTCACGTGCGCCAGTACAAGCTAATCGGTGTACCCGGTCTAGAAGAAGGTCTTCTGGATACCGGTGTGTTTGATGCCGCAGGCACAACTGGTGACGGCCTACTCGTGCGTTCATTGCCTGACAATAAGGGTAACTTTACTCTGAGCTGGCAGCGTGATAATCACGGTGTAACTGTCATCAACCGCCATATCGGTTCTTATCAAGATCTTGCCTATAACAACGTGATACAAACAGCGAACCCACTTGTGACATCTTTGGCGAGCCCAACGATCGACAGCTATGATACTTGGGATCTGCAGTATCGTTATTCGCATGCTTGGGGCAATGACAACTTGGGCAGCACAACGTTTACAGTCGGCGCGTTAGATGTGTTCAACGAAACGGTACCTTTCCGTGAAACTGTTGGCGGCAGCTTACGCTACGATGCGAACGTATTCGATCCTCGCGGCCGAAGACTTTATGCTCGTGCACTGTGGTCATTCTAATTACTGGCTAGCGTCGGTAATCCTAAAAAAGGCGATGAGAAATCATCGCCTTTTTTTTGGGTTCATTTTGTCAGATTAAGTTGCCAGGGTGGAACTCCTAACTCACAGTTATTCTTATTAACGTCTAAGTTATCGCCAGTAAATTAGGGCTGTGATTTTGCCGCATCTCAAAATTAAAAGACATACTAATTCTCTCTCTATCTGATAGATTTTGCGCAACGCTGTGCTCCAACCATGACGGAAACAAAAATAGCTTACCAGCCTCCGGCGCCAGCTTGGAATGAAATGAATTCTCCGGTCTTTTACCATCAGCCGCCGGAGGCATCATCCATCTTGCAGCTCGAGGATCCTTAAACCCTATAGCTGGGCTATTAGCGTCACATTTAACGTAAAACACGCCGCTAATATGCGAATAAGGATGCAAATGTTCGGGATGAAAGCTGTACTTTGGATTGATATTGGCAAACATGGAGTTAATCACTGGCTGATAGTTGCTTATGTCCCAGTGATGATCTTTAGCAAAATTGTCTGCAGCGAGGTGCATGAATTTTACTAGCTCCAAGAGTTCCGGATCACTGTAAAGCGTGTTTCGTGTGAAATAGGATGTATAGCCGCTTGGGTATTGCTCGGTAGAAATGCGCTTACCCTCCACGTCCTCATCACGCATCTGCTCCACGAATGAAATTAGTTTTTGTTCCATAGCAGAAAATTCTGGAAACCATGCCTCGTAGATAAGTGTTGGAAACAGAACCCGTAAGCCATCTCTTTTTTGCGTATTATTATCGCTTGTCATTTAACTCGCCCAGTTCTTAAAATTTTTGGATTGAAATTGGGGAGGTTTGAGTAAAAACCACGCTAACCCCCTTTCAAAGATTTAGCTATAAATTATATTCTTACCCCAGATCTGATTCTACCGCGAGAGCATCCGCTTATCACTAGCAGTGGAATAACAGATACCCAAGCAGCGGGGCTCAAAGGAGACCAATAAATTAGCAACTAACTCACTTGCCTCTAAAGCTTTTGGCGTGAAAGCTTTAGAAACTTATCAGGCAAACAAAGTTTTGATATATGCGCCAAGAGAAAACACCCTAATACAGAAATTTTCATCGAACGCAGGGCATTTTCAAGAGTACTATTAATGGAGACTTGCGCAAGGAGACCTACCGTTATTGGGGTGGTGCTTGGGCACCCAACTAATACTGCGTCAATAAATCGATACTGCCAATTAGAAAAGAAAGACATTTCAGGGGTCGCAGTAAAATTACATCAAGCAACGTTCAAAGATTTAATTAACTTAGCTGCAAATTTCACTTTAACCCACTACCTGAATGGCAAAGCCATTTTGTATTTATTGACCTTTGCTAAGTTTTATTTTATCTAGAACCCACATTTCTTCTATAGCCTTTAAATTAACTGGGGTGTAGCCAACCCAGAGCTTTTTAAAATGCTCTCGGTCACTCAATTCGAACTCTGTTAAAATGGAGAGCCAATTCGTAAAAATATACATAAAAGTACTTAAGTCATTTGCCGAGCCCTTGTGACTAAAGACCGGTTAAGTATCGGTGCCAAAGTTATAGCTAGCCATGCCACGAGGGACTGCATTATGAACTCGGACTTCAACAGCTGTCCAATTTTTGAAAGAGGCCGCGGGGCTTACAGATTTTGAACTTTTGGAATAGACCCGCATAAAAATTTTCTTGATTAGCGGGATTAGCTATTTCCTAACTTCGAGACGTAAAGTCGCTCCAAAGTTCCCTCGTCTTACCCCTGAATCTAGGCATTTTTGCGAGATGCTAATTAATTTCTAGGTCTAAGTTCGCGGATTATTGGTTACTGCTGCAGCATTGATGCTCTTTTATTTTTCCTACTAATTTAGCCGATCTTACTTTGCTTTTTTAGAGGTTCTTTCTAGAGCAACAAATGCGGCACTGAGCGAGTTAACGGCGAACGCTTGGATTAGCGTAACACTAGCTAACTGTATTACACTTGGTGGCAATTAGTGATTGCCAAAATATCTAACTTCAAATTCCAATAAAGCGAGTTTTAACATGAATTCAAACATGATTAATTTGTTTCCCTTGCCACTGCAAAAATCTAATCTGCGCAGAGCTTTCACTGAACGAGAATTAGATTTTATGAAAGGGGAACTGCAAAAAAACCATAAATCTATCGCTAATTATGCATCGAAAAACAAGTACATTTTAAACGCAGATGAAATGGTCGACATCCGCCAAGCTTTACAAAATGCGCTGGATTCATATTTTAAAGAGGTTTTTAACAGCAGCAATAAACTCAGTCTAAAAATCACCCAGTCTTGGTTGACCATGACAGGAAACGGCGAGTCACACCATGAGCATATTCACCCAAATAGCGTGGCCAGCGGGGTGCTTTATATAAATCTAGGTGATAACGATGGCATAAGCTTCTATCGCAATGAAGATAGCCAGTGGTATGAGTTCCTACGTGAGAAAGAGACATACTATAGTGCAAAGAGTTTTTTCATAGCCTGTGAAGCCGGCGATATTGTTATTTTCCCGTCCAATCTTCGTCATGGAGTTAAACAAAACTTAATGCCGGTAGAACGCATTAGTTTAGCTTTTAATACGTTTTTCGAGGGAGAGTTAGGCCGAGATGAATTCAGCAATGCGTTGACATTAAGTCTTGGCGCGAACTAATTAGTAACTCTAGCTGTTCGAATTACTTATAATCAAAAAATCCCTTACCCTGAACTAAGAAAACCTTTAATGAGTGCACCTCTTATATCTAACGACAACTCGGAGAATCGTTACCAACCACTGGCGGCGAGGCTGCGTCCTCTCACATTAGAAGAATTTGTTGGTCAGGGCCACTTATTGGGCTCAGGCAAATCGATTTATGAGGCCATTCAAAAAAAACTACCTCATTCAATGATTCTATGGGGCCCGCCCGGTGTGGGAAAAACCACATTGGCAAAAATTCTTGCCGCAGCCTGTGACTATCATTTTGAATCACTGTCTGCCGTTCTGGATGGGGTTAAAGAAATTAGATCAACAATCGAGCGCGCTCGATTTCATCAGACCAGTGGGTCTAGGCAAACAATCCTTTTTGTCGACGAAGTTCATCGTTTCAACAAGGCGCAGCAAGATGCCTTTCTCCCTCATATTGAGAATGGCACTGTAATTTTCATCGGCGCTACCACCGAAAACCCCTCATTTGAGCTCAACAATGCCTTGCTCTCTAGAGCCCGTGTCTACCTGCTAAAACCGTTGACGACAAGTGATTTGGAAGGAGTCATTGATAGCGCCTTAAATGACAAGGAAAGGGGCCTAGGCAATCTCAATTTAAAAGTGAGTCCGGCTCAAAAACAAATGCTAGCAAGAGCAGGCGACGGAGATGCACGCCGTACATTGAACTATCTTGAAGTATTAAGTGACATGGCAGAACTTGAAGACGGCGAAAGACGGCTTATGGACAGCCATATACAACAGGTCTTGGAAGAAGGCAGCCGCCGCTTCGACAAAGGCGGAGATAGTTTTTATGAGCAAATCTCTGCCTTGCACAAGTCTGTAAGGGGTTCTTCTCCTGATGCGGCGCTTTATTGGCTAGCAAGAATGCTTGATGGGGGCTGTGACCCGAATTACCTTGCCCGGCGCCTAGTGCGAATAGCCACAGAAGACATAGGTGTTGCCGACCCTCGGGCACTACCACTGGCTTTAAGTTGCTGGGACACGTTCAACCGCCTTGGCAGCCCTGAAGGGGAACTGGCATTGGCGCAAGCTACAGTCTATTTGGCATCGGCACCAAAAAGTAATGCAGTATACGAAGCTTTTAGCGCAGCAAAGCAGGCGGTGATTCAAAACGGCAGTTTAGAGGTCCCCCTACATTTGAGAAACGCCAGCACATTACTGGGCAAGGAGCTAGGCCATGGTGCGGACTACCGCTATGCTCATAGCGAAGAGAATTGCTTTGCAGCAGGAGAGAATTATTTCCCGCCTGAACTGGCCGACGAGCAATTTTTTTTCCCAAGAAGCAGCGGCCTGGAAATACGGATAAAAGAAAAGCTGAAGTCATATCAAGCGCTAAACGACAAAGCTAAAAATAAACGTTACAAGTAGCAGTATACAGAGCGAAGGAATAAGCAATTAAAGGGGTCGGAGGGATTTAAATTAAATCCCTCCGACCCCTTTAATTGCTTTAATTGTTGTCGAATTAGCTGAGGAAAATTGGCAATAGGCTGTCGTAAAATGCGCTCTCATCTGCTCTACACGACTGTGCGCTTTACCCCTACAGCCTAAAAATGTAGTATCTTGTTCTATGTCTAATCTTTCTGTGAACCGCGCTGGCAGCACCCGTATCCCTACCAAACACGGTGAGTTTCAGCTTGCTTTTTATAGCAATTCTCTCGACGACAAGGAGCATCTCGCTTTTTATATGGGGGACCTCAGTGACGGTGAGGGTATTCTTGTTCGAATGCACTCGGAATGCTTTACTGGCGATGTTTTGGGGTCGCTCAGATGCGACTGCGGAGAGCAGTTGGACCGGTCAATGCAAATGATCGCCGAGCTAGGCCATGGGATAGTGGTTTATCTGCGCCAGGAAGGGAGAGGTATTGGCCTGCTGCAAAAGATTCACGCTTACAATCTGCAAGATGCAGGTCATGACACCGTCGACGCCAATCTGATGTTGGGGCACCAAGCAGATGAGCGCGACTACACTGTGGCGGTTCGAATTCTAGAAAATCTCGGCGTAAAGTCAGTACGGCTCATCACCAACAACCCAATCAAAATTAGGGCACTGGAATCGGCAGGGATTAAGGTCAACGATCGGGTTGAACTTGATGATTTCGCTAATCCAGAAAATTCGCGCTACTTGCTTACCAAAGCCGAACGCATGGATCATTTGCTGCCATTAAAAAACCCAATCTCCTCTGACAACTAAAAGTGACTTCTATAAATCTCAATGAGCAGGTCGAGCAGTGGCTGCATGCCCGGCTCTCATCTTTTAAGATTCAGAGCAGGCCCTTCATAACACTTTCTTATGCCCAAGGCTGGGATGGAAGTATTACGACACGCCGCGGTGAAACCGTAAACTTTAGCGGCATTGAATCTATGGAGCTGACCCATCAACTGCGCAGTCTCCATGACGGCATTCTAGTTGGAATAGGCACCTTGCTAAGTGACGACCCTCAGCTCACCGTCAGACAGTGGAGCGGGGCAAACCCTCAGCCTATTATACTGGACAGTCAATTACGCACACCAAAAACAGCTAAGCTTTGTGACCACCCCGATAAAAAATGTTGGATATTAACAGTTCAACCGGATGCTAAATCTTTGGGAGAAAATTTTGAGATCCTAACGGTGCCCCGCGCCGAAGGGAATAGCCAACAGGTGCCCTTGAAAGTTGCCATGGGTCTACTGCGTGAGCGTGGAATTAAAAGCCTGATGGTAGAGGGTGGCGCTGAAGTTATTACGGCTTTTTTGAAAGCAGGCTTGGTAGATGCTTTGGTTTTAACCGTTGCGCCTCGGCTTTTAGGTGGCTACAAGGCCGTGGGTAATCTGCAAGCAGATGGCTTGGACAATCAACTGAGCATTCACCCACTGTACTGTGCGCCTGCAGGCAAAGACCTTATTGTCTGGGGAGATTTACAATACCAAGGACTCACCCCTTGAACTCCCGTCAACTTTATTTTGTAAAACCCTTCCAAGTTGAAATACGTGACCAGCAGCTGCCACCCTTGCCCCCGGATCAAGTGCTAGTAAAAAGCTTGTATTCAGGCATCAGTGCAGGCACTGAGATGTTGGTTTACCGAGGCCAGCTGCCCGATGATATGGCGCTGGACGAAAGTTTGGCGGCTTTCGAATCCCAAAAGACCAACTACCCCTTACAATATGGCTATGCCTGTGTTGGCCGCATAGAACAAGTCGGCAAGAACATAGACGTCGCCTGCATTGGCAAAACAGTCTTCTCATTTCTACCCCATGGTAGCCATCATATCTGCACTATGGACTCTGTTATTCCTTTGCCCGAGGACATCAATCCGAAAGAGGCGGTGTTTCTGGCTAATATGGAAACGGCTGTGAACTTGGTACAAGATGGCAATCCCGGCCTAGGTGAACGTGCTCTTGTGCTAGGTCAGGGCATTGTTGGATTACTGGTTTCCGGTGTCTTGTCTGAGTTTCCTCTTGCGAGCCTCTACTCTGTCGAATCTCTAGATAGCCGGCGAACACTGTCCAGCCGAGCGGGAGTCCATGAAACTTTTAGCCCCGTTTGTGAAAATGATATTACTACCTTAAAAGATAAGCTAAAGTTGCACGAAGCCCGCGGTGGCGCCGATGTGGTTTTTGAACTCACCGGTTCTCCGGCTGCTTTGAATCTGGCTGTAGATCTATGCGCTTACTCCGGCCGCATTGTTGTTGGTAGCTGGTATGGCACAAAACGTGCCGAGATAAATCTGGGAGAAAAATTTCATCGCAATCGACTGGCAATAATTAGCAGTCAAGTGAGCACCATCGCACCAGAATTAAGTGGTCGCTGGGACAAGGCTCGCCGATTCTCTGTGGCATGGGACATGATAAAGAAGTGCCAGCCCGCACAATTAATCAGTCATTGCGTGCCGTTTACTAAAGCCAACGAAGCGTACCAACTATTAGCTGATTCACCCCAAGACGCAACACAGGTAATTTTTGATTATCAGGACTAATGCCTGATTGTCTATATATTGATTAGAGGCTCAAAGAATGTACACAGTATCAGTAAGGCGCGACTTAATTGCCAGGCACTATCTTATCGGCGGTGACTGGGGCGCCGAGAACGTCCCTCATTCTCACCCTTATGTGATCGAAGTCCGGCTTGAAGCCGCTGAATTAGATCAGCATGGCTACCTAGTGGATATCGTCAAAATCGAGGAAGAACTGCAGGCTGTAGTGGACTATTTTGGCGAGAGCATGCTCAACGACCTGCCTGAATTCGAAGGCTTAAACCCCAGCATCGAGCATTTTAGTCGTATCGTCTGTGGCAAACTATTAGATGGTATCAAGCCCCCTGGAACTGGGCGCTTTACCGTCAGGATCTGGGAAAATGACAGCTGCTGGGCTGCCTATGTCGCGGACTATTAAAGAAACTAATTCGCAGAACATTCGGCTTGCTGGCAGGGAATTAATAATTTTCAAAATATATAAAATCGCTTTCTCTACGAATAGCGAAAACGCAAGCCGCTGACAAATGCAATTTATCTTTCTATTGAGCTGACTGCTGACGGCGGCAGCATTCAGCTCAAATTACTGTGCCCCGTCTTCGGGCAACGGCGCAAGGAGCCCAGGCAGAACTGCTGCGCCAGCCAACAGAATAACCACGTCACGAAGCCGCATCAGAACAATTAAACCGGCGGCTGCCGACAGCGGCAAAGCCAGCGCCTGAAAAGCCCAAAACAAAGCAGCCTCAACACTACCAATGCCACCGGGCAGCGGTAACAAAAAAGCCAAGCGCACCACAGTAAACAGAAATACAAAACTGGTCAGGTCCACAGGCACATCTACAAAGTGCAGCAGCAACCAAAACTCTGCGATCATTCCGGCCCAACCCAATAAAGATAGACCAAAAGCGAAACCTAAGGCAGGGCGCTGTTTGGTAAAAATCAGCTGTAGGGATTCATTCAGCCGCGACCAATGAATATCTATAGAACGCAGGCGTTCATGGTCATGCCAGCGGCTAGTTAGGCGCTTTATCCAAGTACGAATGCGCAGTGGCTGACGCAACATAAACCAGCCAAACCAAGCCATCAGCATAATCAATGCCGATAGCACGGCAACTATTATGTACCAATCCACAAATGTTACAGAAGCCGACGACACCAAAACAAGGACGGCCAATAACAGGACGGCGAAATTAATCCACAGCTCATAGAAGCGGTCAAGGCCCAAGGCAAGAAAGGCCGCGTGGCCTGGCACTTTATATCGTTGCCAAAGCCAATACACTTGGAACGGTTCACCTCCAAATTGAGGGCCTGGTGTCACAAAACTAATTACCCCACCAGCTTGGCGCACCCGCAATAACTGCAGCAGTTTGCAAGGCAACGCCATAGCGCTAGTCAGTACTAGCCAGCGACCGGTCAGCAGCATGACTACAGCCAGATTTAGCGCGATCCAAACTAGCCACTCCGAGACACGCAGGTCAGTAACGGACCGCGCCACCTTAGTGAATGGCAGCTGGCTCAGTATCCAAGCGGCTAGCCCAAAAGCGGCTAGCCAAATTAGAGTACTAAAAAACTTATTCGAGAATTTCAAGCGCCATCGTACCCGTTGAGCCAATGATCATCCTCTTGCCACAAGCTAAAACGACCAGTGCCTAAAAGCAGCAACCAAATCACGCAGCACAATAGAACATAATCCACCGGCAGCAGTGGATTTGTAATGTAGTACCAGGCTAGCAACCCAATTAGAAGCACGCTGAAGTAGCGACCGGCTATTCCCAATAGAACCATAAGTGAGGTAAAAGCCAAGCCGCCCATCAAAATATTATTCAACAAAGCGATGCTGCTGTTTGGGAGAAGCGGTAGGCCAGATTGCAACACAGACACTACGATCAAAACCACAACGGCAATTCGTAAAGCTGGCTGCAGCACCGAGTGGCTTAAAACCCCGAGCTCCTGAAAGCGCTGGCTGCCGCCGCCTGCCTGCTCTTTAATGCGTCCACTCACAAACAGCCAGTCAATTATAAACCCAAGCAACACCGGAGTCATGAAGGCGAACCCCGCCACCTTGGTAACCGGCGGAAAGAACAAGGGCCAGAGTGCAACCACCAAAAAACCCATCTGAAAGCCCGCCCAAGCTCGACGGTGAAATGCCGGCGGCAGAGGATAAACAGGCAGTTCACGAGACTTGCGCCAGAGCATTCCAGCTTGGAACAGATAATAGGCAATTCCCACCAACAGGTAACTCCAATGCAGCTGACCATAGCCGTATGCCAGTAGGGACGCAACCGCCAAACCCAAGGCATCGGAGACAGTATCCAGCTCAGCGCCAAGCAAACTAAACTGACCGGTGCGGCGAGCCGCGTAGCCGTCGACTCTGTCCAAAATGGCAGCAAAGAAATAAATCATACCGGGCAACCAAGCAAACACAGGTCCTTCTGGCCACGGCTGAAACACAAAGCCTGCGACAGCGGCAATCAACCAAGAGCGCAATAGGGTAAGCCGGTTCGCCAAACCAAGATTGTCATAAAGAGGTGCTTGCGCTACCGAGCGGTTAAGGTGGAGACGGCACTCGGTTTGATAACAAATGAAGGCCCAGATCAGCGCAGCCTGAAATAGCCATTGCAGCGCCTTGGGCCAACCCCAAAAAAAACCCAGCAAAATACAACCCACCACTAGCCCTGCCCCACCAAAAATTCCAATGCGAAAAAATTCGCTCTTAAGTGATGAGGCCTTTTGAACCCTTGCTGTCGAAGTTTCAAGCATCCGCTAATAATACCAAAACAAAGGGGTCGGAGGCATTTAGTTTTGACTAGTTTTACGCATTTCCCATCATACTTACCTAAACTTCTGCTCTCCTATTTCACCAACACCCATAAGGAAATGCAGTGCCGCGTCGAACCAGAATGTACCTACCGGGATATGCTTACCACCTCGTGCAAAGGGGCAATAATCGAGAAGCCTGTTTCTTTGAAGAAGAAAACTACCGTGTGTATTTGCGTTACATGAGCGAAGAGCTTCTGCTTTATGACAACAGCCTCCATGCCTACTGTCTGATGACGAACCATGTTCATCTGCTGCTTACTCCTGAACACAAAGATGGCATTTCAAACCTCATGAAAGTGGTGTGTAGCCGCTATGCCCAATACATCAACAAGAAATACTCGCGCACGGGAACACTCTGGTCAGGACGACATAAGTCCAGCGCAATAGACACCGAGAACTACCTACTGAAGTGCTATCGCTATATTGAACTTAATCCCGTGGCGGCTAAAATAGTTGTCCGACCAGAAGACTATGCCTGGACTAGTCATCACCACAACGCTTGGGGCGGCAATGATCCGCTTATTACAGACCATAAAGCTTATCGTAGCCTGGGTAAAAACCACGAACAAAGGTGCTCGAGCTATCGCGGGCTTTTTAGCCCCCCCCTATCTGCTGTAGACTGCAAGGCTATCCGCAAAGCTGCTCATTATTGTATGCCGCTGGGCTCAGACAAATTTATTGATCAGATAGAGAGAAGAATAGGCCGCCCTATAGGGTTTGCGCAGCGCGGCAGGCCCCATTCCGAACTGGTTAAAAATAAATCCCTCCGACCCCTTTAATTGCCTTTAATTGAGGACATATGATCGAATCAACAATCTATTTTGCTTATCCAGGCGATCTTGAAACCCAAACCGGGGGCTACAGCTATGATCGCCGCTTAATTAATGAGCTTCGCGGCTTAGGAGTCGAAGTAGAGGCTTTATCTTTACCTCTGAGCTCTCTTAATCCAGATCACCAAACTCTAAATAACGTTCAGCAAATCTTTGCTGCTTTACCCGACTATGCCATTGTCATTATCGATGGCCTAGCTTTGGGTGTACTTGACGACCTAGCGATGAAAGAGCAGCAGCGGCTGAGGTTAGTAGCCTTGTGCCATCATCCGTTAGCTCTAGAGACTGGTCTTAACGAAGCCCAGAAAAAGACGTTGTTAGCCTCGGAAAAAAAGGCTTTGAGTTTTACTCGCGCCACTATAGTGACTAGCGACCATACCAAGCAGGTGCTGATTGATCAGTTTGGTTTGCCTGCTGAAAAGATCATCGCCGCGCTTCCAGGCACTGATTCGGCGCCCTTCGCGCTCTGCGACGGTGACCCGATTCGACTTCTAACCGTGGCATCGTTAACCCCGCGTAAAGGGCATGATGTTCTTATCGATTCTCTTGCTACTATTAAATCTCTAAACTGGCAGGCCCGCTTTGTTGGCGGCTGCCACTTTGACTCTGACTGGGCTAAAAAACTGCGGAAGCAGGTAAATACTTTAGAATTATCCGAGCGCGTTCATTTTGCCGGCTCAGTAGACGATACTCAGGCAGAATACCAGCAGGCCGATGTGTTTGTATTGCCGTCACGCTTCGAAGGCTATGGCATGGTGTTCGCCGAAGCCTTAGCGGCAGGATTGCCGGTGATAGCCGCAAGAGCCGGCGCAGTGCCTCAAGTGGTGCCAGAGGCGGCAGGTTTGCTAGTCCCACCGAACGATACGCAGGCATTAACAGATGCGCTGCGGCAAGTGCTGACCAACGAGCCTTTGCGCCGAAGCTTACAGGCAGGTGCTAGGCAGGCAGCGGCAACACTTACGTCGTGGACTGATACTGCAAAACTGGTTGCACGCAAAATTGAAGAGGTTAGGAAGTCATGAGCGGTTTTAGTATTGACTGGTTAGACCTGAGGGAAGGAGCCGATAGCCGAGCCCGGAATGATGAGTTGCTCAACCAAGCAAAGCATTGGCTACGTTCTAACACGACGCTTGCATCAGACAAAACCGTCGTAGACCTTGGCTCAGGCACCGGCTCTACCCTGCGCGCTTTCACTGCCCAAAGCACAAAGCAAGAGCCTCTAAATTGGCGGCTGGTAGATCAAGATGCGGCATTGCTTAAAGAAGCTAACCTTCGCCATGGCCGTAGCCAACAGCTTAAGACTTTTGAACTAGACCTCGCCAACATCTCTGCGCTGCCCTTGGACAATGCTGACCTCATTACAGCATCGGCTCTGTTCGATTTAGTATCCGTTAGTTTTGTTGACAGATTGGTTTCTGAATTAAGGAACAAGTGCCAGCAACAACCGGTTGGTTTTTACGCAGCTCTAAACTACGATGGCAAAACAAGCTGGACACCCAGCCATCCTTTAGATGATACCGTACTCGACGCTTTCAACCGCGATCAGCAGCGAGACAAGGGTTTCGGACAAGCACTAGGACCAGATGCAGGCTCTTATATGGAACAGCTATTCAAAAGATCAGGATTTAAGGTCTTTTCAGCGAATAGTCCTTGGGAGCTAAACGGTTTTGATGTTGATATGGTAACCGCATTAATCAGCGGAATAGCTGGCGCCGTAGCTCAGGACCCTGCTGTGGATGCGGCAGCGCTTGAGGATTGGATTCAATTTAGAAAAGCGCATTCGGCAACCGGCACTTGTACAGTTGGCCACACAGATCTATTAGCATTCCCAAACATTGGATGATTGATATCTCAAACCAGCGTATGCCTTTCAGCGTAGTTTAATTTAGGCGTGGGGATCTAAGCTAATTTCACCAAACCATAGCGCAGTAAAACTAGCAGCGACAACCTGAGGAGGTTCCATGAAGACATTCCGCTCAAACTTAGTCCGGTCCTTATCGGTCACTATGATGCTAATCTCCGGCACTGCTCACACAGAGCCCGCTGATTGGAAAATCGACGCCGAACACTTTTCCATCGCTTTTGAGGTGGAACACATAGGTTTTCAAAAGCAGCTAGGCATGTTTCTAGAAGGGTCTGGTGATTTTAGCTATGATCCGCAAACCCGAGCGCTAAGCTCCGGTCGAGTCGAGTTGCAGGCGAGCAGCATCTTTAGCAATAACAAAGACCGAGACAAGCACCTATCTGGCCGAGACTTCTTGAACATCAAAAAAAGCCCCATCATTGTTTTTGAGGCTACAGAATTCACTCCCAACAACGAAGACACCGGTAAGCAGCGCGGAACTCTCACTGGCAACCTAACCCTGATAGGCGAAACCCATCCAGTAGTACTGGATGTTATTATCAACAAACAGGACAGGTATCCGTTCGGACACCGCAAGGAAACACTAGGCATCTCTGCCCGAGGCGCAATCTTACGCAGCCTCTGGGGTATGGATTACGGTGTGGGAAATAATTTGGTGGGTGACGAGGTGACACTGCGCTTCGAGTTTGAGGCTCTGCGCCAATAGTGAGCAGCAATAAATTTTCCCTTCATCACCGCTTGCTCGACCAATTAAGGGCAATTAAAAGAATTAAAGGGGTCAATTAAAGGGGTCGGAGGGATTAAAAATAAATCCCTCCGACCCCTTTAATCGCTCCGACCCCTTTAATCGTTTAATCGACCCCTTTAATTGAATAACGAGTTACCCTACCTCAAAATAGTCCGCTGCTAAGTCAGATTTCACTTTCGCATAGCAATCAAAGCCTTGCGTGGCCGGTTCTAAATAAAACCTTAGAAATCGCATTTTAGAACAGAGATATATGTGACAAGAATGTCTAGTTTGTGTGTCCGGTTTATTCTGCTGATGCTTTTTCCCTTTTTTAGTCTGCGGCTTTACTCTTTTACCCGCTTTTTATATCAACCTTTGCTACTTACCGCTTCTATCGATCTCCTCTGGCGACCTATTTTGAGAGCTAACGAGGTGAGGCTGGTCGCGCCGAGAACAATTGATATTGGAGCATCCTTTAAGTTCTAGTATGCTGCTAGCAGACACAGTTAAATTCAGAACCACCGAGGTTCCGCATTTAACGTAAACTTACTCAAATCGGCTGTGAGCGTCCTATGAATTCTGGTTTTTCGAAAATTGTTGGACTGACACTTGTTGCCTTGTTGTCAGGTTGTACGAACACCAATATTCAGGGCTCGCAGTATCAGGGCAGCCCCGCTTTTAGCAATGATGTGGCGGACACTGCGGTGATGGGGAAGTGGTCACGCAGCTGTGCAATGTGTCATATCACCGGTGAGGCAGGTGCGCCAGTCATCGGAGATCAAGAAGAGTGGCAACGTCGATTAGCGCAAGGGGAGCAAGCGATTCTAAAGAATGTATTGGATGGCTACAACGCCATGCCACCGCTTGGTTATTGCATGTCTTGTGAAGTGTCCGATTTTAGAGCAATGATTGCCTATATGGCTGGGACAAACCCATGAAGAATCTTTCTCGGAGATCGTTTCTAGCATCAAGCGTTAAAGCTGTCTTGTTTGGTGCCTATGCTGCGAAAGGTGCGGCATTCGCTCAATCGAGTTCTTGGAGCAACTGGTCAGGTGGTCAAACCTGCCAACCTGCTGGCCGTTACGATATTAGTAGCGAGGATGAGCTTAGTAGTCTGCTTAAAAATACCCTCGGTTCTATTCGACCAATAGGGTCGGGGCACTCATTTAGCCCCTTGGTACCCACAGATGGCCATTTAGTCGTTATTGATCAACTATGTGGTATTCGGGATTATGACTCCGAATCCATGCAAGTAGTGCTTGGCGCCGGCACCCGTCTGGGCGATTTAGGTCCGCAACTCGATACTATAGGGCAAGGCATGATTAACCTGCCAGATATAGATCGACAAACTGTCGCTGGCGCCATAGCAACAGGCACCCATGGTACCGGTGTCGCTCTGCAAGCGCTGTCTTCCTTTGTGACCTCGCTTCGATTAGTTACCGCCGGCGGCCAAGTCATGGATATCGATGCCAGTGATGGTGATCTTTTTCATGCAGCACGCGTCAGTGTCGGCGCTTTAGGTATTGTGACTGAGGTGACAATGCAAAATAGAAAAGCCTATAGACTTAAAAAACGAGAGTGGGCGGCACCAACAGAAGACATCTTGAAAAATTTCGATGAGTTAGCCGCAAGCCATAGGCATTTCGAAATTTTCCCCTTGGTGTATTCCGATTACTCATTGGTGCTCTCTATCGATGAAACCGATGAACCTATTGGACAGCTAGACTTAGAGCTAGAGGCCAGTGATGACGCCTCCATTGCAGAATCTTTGGGATTAACATCCAACCCAACACCCGCCGAGCGTCGCAGAATATCCAATGCTACAGCATCAAGAATTCAGCCGACCGAGTCGGTAGATGTTTCTCATAAAATACTGACGAATCTACGCAACAGCCGCTTCAATGAAATGGAGTACTCGGTGCCTGCGGAAGTTGGCGCAGAGTGCTTGAGGGAAATTCTCAGAACGATTTACGAACAAAAAATTGATGTTCTCTTCCCTCTGGAATATCGCTACGTGGGCGCTGACGACAATTGGCTGAGCATGTCTTATGGCGACCATCCGCACGCGACAATTTCTATCCATAGAATGGCAAGCGAAGACTACCGACCTTATTTCAACATCATAGAGCCGATCTTTTGGAAATACGGTGGGCGACCTCACTGGGGTAAAGTGCATAGCCTGACACACACAGAATTAACCGGTTTGTATCCACACTTTAAAGACTTTATGGAGATCCGGCGCTCGCTGGACCCCCAGGGAAGAATGTTAAACCCTCACCTTCGTGCTCTTTTTAATGGCTAGAATTCCAACCGGGTAAACTTAACAAGCGCCAGCCTTAGGCAGACATGCCTCTGGCTGAGATAGGCCATACGGCTTCTACTTTATCCCCACGAATTGCATACATCTGATCGTAGAGATTCACTACCGGGTCGCAATGGGAAACAATGACTTCGAGTTTATCGCCGACCTTGTAGGTTTTTGAAGGCTCATCGTCGTACAACACAGTACCAAACTCATCCGAGCCTGATCGATAACGCATGCCTGTTTCGCCTTTCACTATAGGCCAGGGTTGATTAATAGTGCAGGCCTTCGCGCCGGCATCAGAGGTAACGCGACCTTTATATTGATCATTCAATACCGTGGTCATGATTGTTAGGGACGTGGCGAAATCAGAATACACCTCTGCGTCCTGCTCTCCACCAATTGACATATATTGGGCATCCATAAACACGTAGCTTCCTACCTGCACATCAGTCAGACCCTTAGTTTCATGATCAATGTTGTAGGTGCCAGTGCCGCCGCCACTAAATATTTCCGTGTTAAGGCCTGATGCCCTCATGAGATCGAAGGTGTCTGTGGCCTGTATCATCCGCTCTAAAGTTTGGGCTTTACGTGTTTCAAATCCAACCACATGCTGCGCCGCCGCGTCGTAGCACAGCATGCCTCGAAAGCGCAGTCCCGGCAATTGATCAATCAGCTGTGCCAAGCGCAAAGCGGGTTCCCCGAATGGGATGCCTGTGCGGCGAATCCCTGGGTCTACATCCACTACCACATCCGCGATCAGCCCTTTAGCAACAGCAGCCTCAGACAGAAGCCGTGCATTGTGCGGTGAATCTGTGGCCTGAATAAAGCCCTGGCATTGCTGGCGCAAATTCATCGCTCTGTTAATTTTCGTTGGAGTGACATTGCCAGTGGTGTTTAGAATCTGATCTATGCCGTTTTGAAACATAGCCTCAGCCTCACTTACTTTGGCCGTACAAATGCCTACTGAGCCCCGGTCCATTTGCATCTGAGCGATGGTAGGGCATTTATGCGTCTTAGCATGTGGTCGGCTAGCAATTGCGTTGGCCGAGGTTGTTAATGCCATCTTATCGAGATTGCCTTCCAGCAGATCTAAATCAACGCACAAGGCAGGGGTGTCTAACTCCCATTTAGAGATGTTAGTCGACATCTCTGCGTTGGCGTAAAATTGCTGCATTTCCGCGGCGGTGTACCCTCTAGCTGCAGTCGGAATCCAGATGGCGGCCGCTCCACTAGCTTGGAGAAAATGGCGCCTGGAGAATGCATTGTTTTTCATGGAAAACCTCACAAAACTGGATTTCAAGAATATACCCCAATAGTACTCGGGAAATGCCGTACTGGCCATGATTCAGGTAAGGAGCTAGCTTAGAGGCAGGTGGTTTTCCGCTCGACTCCTGAACTAAAAAGTAGATTACCCCGGTACTGCCGCATTTCTTACTAGAGTTCAAATTGTCGCTGGGTGAAATTTACTAATGCTATTCAATCAACTGAGTTTAAAGAAAATCAGCTGATTAACACTAGTGCTGCTAGCCTTCTTTTGTCTTTATCCCCTCGCTGGGAGGACTTTCACTATGTTCAGAAGAAGAAAGTGGTTTGCCGCTGTAGAGAACTACTCTTCGCTTGCAATGGCCGATGAACAATTTTACTTCCCGAGGGATGACGTTCTGGAAATGCGTATAAAACAAAGACTGGGGTCGTTTCAATTGCTAAATAAAAGGAGAAAAATAAACGTTATGTGTCAGGAAAGAAAACCACGAGAAACAGCGTGACCGGCCGGTTAAGTTATTAACTTAAAGGGGCTCGCTTTTCATGCCGATTACCCTCATCTCGAAAGCGGACTGCTTCTAGCTCAAGCTCTTTACGAACCGATTGCCGTTTACTCATAATCACTACTTGAGGATTATTGTCCAAATTAAAAAGTGTAAGTCAAAACTGAAGTAGGTTTAGATTGCCCTTCCTCAATCATCAACCCGCTAGGGGCTCTGAGAGTAAAGTTATTCATTTATAGTGCTATGCTAGCTTTTTTGCTTCCAAAGGACTCACCATGGCAGACACTAAGAATTCAAACAGTATCTCCCGCCGTCGCGTTGTTACTGGCCTTGGCACTTTTGCTGCGGCGGGCTTACTGCCTCGCCAATTGTCAGCACAAAACACTGTCAATGAAGCCGAAATCCTGATCATCGGCGGCGGTATTGCCGGCGCTTCCACGGCCATGCATTTGGCTGAGTTGGGCCGCGACGTGCTGTTATTAGAACGGGGGGAAATTGCGTCCGAGGCTTCGGGGCAAAACATGGGCGGCCTCGGGGGAAATGGCTGGGGCAATAATCCTAATTTACTGTCGTACCTAACCGCCGGTGGCGCAGAAATATTTAAGCGCATGCAGATCGACCTAGGCTACGACATGGAATTTCGCATGTCGGGAACAATGACCGCCATTCATAACGAGGCGCAATACGAGTACTACCAAGATCAGGTTGCAGCTCTGCGCTCCGCAGGCTATGAAGTTGACCTACTCACACCCCAAGAAGCTCTCTCCATAGAGCCGCAGGCCAATGCCGAGCTACTAGGTTATGTGCATGCGTCACAGCGCGGCCAGGCCGACCCGGTGAAGTCAACTCGAGCCTTTGCTCACGCCGCTGAAATGGCAGGAGCGACGATTCATACCGGGCAAAACGTCATCTCCATCACGCCCCAATCTCGCGGTGGTTACTCCCTGCAAACAGAATCAGGAGAATATCGCTGTCAGACGTTAGTTCTGGCGACTGGCGCCTGGTGCGGCCCGGTTGGCAAGATGCTGGATCTCAACATACCTATCGTGCCTATACGAGGCCAGATGTGGGCTACCAAGAGTTTGCCCCCGCGGGTTTTTAGCACCATTGGTTCTGCCGAATCCAGTTTTGACTGGAGCCGGAGCGACGGCTCAGATGACGCTACACCGCCGAATCTTACCCACAAAAACAATAGCCGGACCACCCGGCACCTTTATGGTCGCCAGCGTAGAAACGGTGAGATCATCTTCGGTGGTGATCGCGAGAGTTTGGGTTACATCTCCAATCCAGAGCCAGCGGGCATCGAGGTAAATCGCGGCCATGCGGCAGAAGTGATTCCCTTGGTTAGCACTTTGCCCATTGCCCGTACCTGGTCTGGAATGATGCCTTTTTCAGTGGATGGCGCGCCGATTATTGGCAGAATACCGCTGCGGGATAACTTATTTATTGTCAGCGGCCTAGCGTCGTCTGGCTTCGGGCGTGGGCCAATGGCCGGAAAATTGGCCGCAGACTATATCCATACCGGACACATGCGCGGTGTTCTAGCAGAGAGCGATCCGGCTAGGTGTGTTACCGAATCAAAGTAAACTAGAATAAGCAAATCAATTAAGGGCTATGAGAAGCAGTCTCTTTTAGATAGGTAGTTATCGAAGTGCGAAGGCGGAGCTAAAAAGGGGACACTAAAGACTAACTTGTTAAGTTATTAACTCTTACTAATGTTCCCCATTTTTCTTCTTTTTTCCAGTCTACGTGCATTAAAGGATCAGAAAACACTGCCTTTTGACTTATACGACCGAGATCTAGAATGACTAACACCGCTGGAGCATATCAACCCTCTTCAGAAAAATTAGAACAGTTGCGTCCTCGCTGTCGCACGCTTAACCGCCCAGTTGCTATCGAATTTTTTACGGTAGTGCCGGCTAAGATAGGCGATAAAGATTGAGCCCAGCACTCCGGGTGCAAGCCACAATACAATGCTGATATCTTGCGCAGCGTCTTGAAAAAGTGCTTCAAATATCCGCCGACCACCGAATACAAAGAATGCAGTGTAGGCGCCAATGCCCGATCCGATTAGGCCTCGCAAGTGTTCTATCCACCACTCATTGGGAGCCAATTTCTCTTTATAGTTGTAACGTAGCGAGCTGGTTCCAATAACAATCTGGAGCACTGCGAAAATCATAAAAAGAACACTGCCGCTGGTCAAGCCATAAATGCCAAGCGCAGCTCCTACTGTAACTAAACTTAAAAGTAAGGCGTTATGAACAGGCGTGCGCAAAGGTGCTCGGTCATCTCTATGGAGAATGCTCAACCACCCTTGTCTAGTGCTGGAAAGCACCAGTATGCTGAGTGAGAATAAGAACACAGCAAGATTTCTAATCTCAGCAGCAAAACTTACCGCGCGCGCTTCGGTCATCGTTGCACCTAGCGCATGAGCTGTAAGCGGCATAAGCAAATCCAAGCTGGACATGATGAAGCCTGAAATTGCCACTGTATACATGGCCCAAGCGAAGTACCGGCCGAATTTCTTGTGATTCAAACTACCTTTTTTTGTGAAAACTGGAACCCAAAATAGCAGCAATGCACAACTGCCGACCGCAATATGAAGATAAAATGAGCCCTGATGAACAATAAACATGATTAGAATCCTTCTAACAGAGATAATTAAGTGATGCTTGTGCAATCAGTGTTGCTCATAGTAGAGAAGTCGGTATTTCTTCAACAGTGCTAATGGTCATAACATTTACTGTGACTTTTGACCTATAGGGACGAGTGCGGCTGTTATGCCATAATCTGCCTTTACCGCCCAAAAACGATAACCCAGATTCTTAACAGACCTCTAAATTTGAGCTATTGAGAGTTTTGGTGGATATACAATGCATTTCTCACTGACTAAAATAACAGAGAACCTACTAAGCATTGCTGGGCTATCGGTCATTGTTCTTGTGACTGCAGTGACTATTCTAGGAGAGCAAGATAGTGATCTCTGGCCGCTAGTAACTGGGCTTTCGATTGCCGTACCACTACTCTTCATTTTGTTTCTAAGTAGCTCTAACCATGCCCGCTGCCAGCTGTTTTTCATACTGCAAGCAATGGCAATTGCAGCACTGTACTTTCTTGTGATAAACCCATTCATTGCCATACTAAGCATCGTTTGGATTGTTCAAGCATCAGAGATATTTAGCACTAAGAAAGCTTTTCTACTTTTGCTTGCCAGCGCAACACTCCATACGGTCAGTCAAATTTACCATTTAGATGGTGACAGTATTGCGGGATCATTAATAAGCTCCGCATCCTTTGCCTTATTCCAAGTGTTTGCGTTTAGCGCGAGTCAACGAGCGATAAGTGAACGCAAACTCCGTGAAGAAACGGCTGGACTTAATCGAGAATTGCTTGCCACCAGAGAACTCCTCTCGCAATCTGCAGCGCAAAGCGAACGAGTAAGAATTGCCCGAGATTTACATGATATTTTAGGCCATCACATGACCGCATTAATTCTCAACCTGGAAGTTGCCAATCACAAAACTGAGGGTGATGCTAATGAAAAAATTCAACAGTCCTTGTCTTTAGCAAAACTTTTATTAGGCGATATTCGTACTGCCGTGAGCGAACTACGTCAAGATAACAACATCGACTTAGAGCAATCGATTGCCAAGCTCACAATAGGCATTCCAGATATTGAATTCAAAATAGATTTTTCTTCCGCCCCAGAAGTCAAAAATCTCAACCTTGCTGAAGCGCTATTGCGCTGCGCTCAAGAAGCTATCACCAACGTGCTTCGGCATAGCCAAGCAAGTCAGTGTTTAATCCAACTGCGCAGTGAAGGCGATTCTTTTCTTCTCCAAATTGAAGATAATGGCATAAGTGGTGGAAATAGCTTTGCAGCTGGCAACGGAATCACCGGAATGACTGAGCGAATTCAAGCACTAAATGGTCAGCTAATTTATAAGCAATCCGAATCAGGCTTTTCGGTAAGCATAGAATTGCCGTTGGACCGAGCGTTATGAAAATTAGAGTAATGCTAGCTGAAGATCAAAACCTAGTAAGACAAGGCATTTGCAATCTTTTGGAACTCAGCGATCGCATTGAGGTCATTGGGCAGGTCGAAGATGGCTCAGAAATACTGGAAGGTTTAGAGAAGTACACACCTGATGTTCTGCTAACCGATATTCGAATGCCGAAAATGACCGGTATTGAAGCGCTACAATTAATGCAAAAAAAGTACGTTATGGTACCGACGATTATCCTAACAACGTTTGATGACAGCCAGCTTCTCTTAGATGCCATGCAAGCCGGCGCCAAAGGGTTTCTGTTAAAGGATGTTTCCTTAGACAGTTTGGTCAATGCAATAGAAAAAGTTTATCAAGGGGAGACACTGGTTCAACCTGCCATTACCGAGCGCGTATTAAAAGGCCTAGCCGGATTCAACAGCTCCAAAGATGAACCTGCCCTGACGGATAATTTATCGATTAAGGAATTAGAAGTATTGCGATTAATGGCAGGGGGTTACAGCAACCGTGAAATATCGCTCGCCATCCACAAATCCGAAGGCACCGTAAAAAACCAGGTGTCTTCGATTCTGGAAAAGCTCGGAGTTCGCGACAGAACACAAGCGGTGCTGCGAGCGATAAACTTAAGCCTTCTTTAGAAAATGAAACCCCTTTTACATGGAGCTTAAGCGATCCTTAATGATTGAGTTCGCTTCACTCATAATCCGGTCAATAAGCTCTTGCACAGTGGGCACATCGTGAATAAGCCCTGCCACCATCCCACATGACCAAGCGCCACTATTAACCTCACCTTCTATCATCACCCTAGGGTAGACACCTGCCACTTCAGCGGCAATGTCAGCAAATTTAATGTCAGCTCCCAACCTAGACTCGGTCTCCAGCAACCGCTCTACTGCTTCATTCTTGAGCACACGTTCTGTATTGCGAAGGGGCCGCATAACAAGTCTTGTGTCTAGTTCAGACGCTGCAAGCAGCGCTTGTTTGACATTTTCATGCACCGGGGCTTCTTTGGTTGCAATAAAGCGTGTGCCCATATTCATGCCGTCAGCACCCATCGCAAGCGAAGCGACCAATGAGCGGCCATCAGCCATTCCTCCAGAGGATACGAAAGGAATGTCCAGCTCATCAGCGGCTCTAGGCAGCAAGATAAAGTTCGGAATATCGTCTTCACCAGGATGTCCGCCACACTCAAAACCATCAACAGAGACCGCATCGCAACCGATATCTTGCGCTTTCAGGGCATGTCGAACCGACGTGCATTTATGAATCACCTTGATGTTGTTTTCTTTTAAAATCGGCAACCATTCTTTTGGGTTATTGCCCGCTGTTTCGACAACAGTGATTCCTTTGCTAATAATAACGTCTACTAGCCCGGGATAATCTGGTGGTGTAAGTGACGGCAGGAAAGTCAAATTCACACCAAAAGGCTTATTAGTGAGTTTTTTACATCTGTCTATCTCATTGCCTAATTTTTCGGGAGTTCCTTGCGTCAAGGCTGTAATAATGCCCAATCCACCAGCATTCGAGACCGCTGCTGCCATTTCTGCAAATCCCACATAGTGCATCCCACCCTGTATTATCGGATGTTCAATATTTAGAAGCCTGGTTATTCTAGTTTCCATAAATTCTCTCGTCTGCCTTGTTTGAGTGAAAATAAGTTATTTTTTTAACTTATTAGCATTGCCTTCTTTGCGTTCGGCTTTACTTCGTTTTGGACGCCCATGTAGACAGCTGTTTTACAGGCTACTTTATCCAATAGCGAACTTCTGCCATTGCACGATTATTGAAATATCTGATTATTTCAATAATCGTGAAGACTTTATCTGTTTTGCCGCCGCATTCAGCCTAATCGGCATACCTAGAGACAAGACAATCGTACTATAATTGCGTCCAGTAAATCTTTGTCACGTTGCACGTATCAAGAAAACACAAATGCTGACGATTTAGGCGATTTAAGATAAACCCAGGCCTATAAATAGATCAGTAAAGCAACATACGACACAAGAACATCAAAGATAACGCCCTGCTAACAGCTGTTGGTTGGACATGAGGAGAGTTAAATAATGAAAAGAACTAAACTTACACGCCTGCTAGGCTTATTAGTGGCATTTACTGCGCCCGTGGCCTCATTTGGTCAGGCAGACCAGATTACTTTTCATGAAGACATCGAGCCAATATTGCAGCGCAGCTGCCAAGGCTGTCATCGCGACGGCGGTGTAGGCCCAATGCCGTTGGTAAGCTTCGATCAGGTAGCACCTTTCGCGGGCCTAATTGAATATAAGACTGCTATTCGAGACCGCGCCGGAGCCATGCCGCCCTGGTATGTTGAGAAAGGCATTGGTATTCAAGAATTTAAAAATGACGTCTCCTTAAGCGACGCAGAAATTGCCGCTATATCCTCATGGGCACGAGGCGGCACACCCGAGGGTGACCCAGCCAATGCTCCTACCCCTCTGGTATTCGATGACAGTATAAAATGGACTGCCGGCGAGCCTGATCTTATTCTCTCAAGCAATGAAGTGACTAAACTGTCTGGCACTGCAGACTGGTGGGGCGAGATCGATAGCATGCTTGTCGATATACCAGAAGACCGCTGGGTTAAATCAGTTGAAGTTGTAGAAGTGAATGACGTTAATAATCAAGCAGCCAAAGGCTCAGATACCGTAGGTGGCGCGTATATATTCCACCATATGATCTGGGGCACCGCTAATTTGGATGAGAACGGCAATCGAGCTGGCCGTTCATTGGCTTGGCCTGTGCACGAAGTGGGCCGAAACGCCGATATATTTGATGAAGATGCGGGCCGCCTATTAACAGCTGGTAGCTACCTTGTATCGGATTCCGTGCATTTACATTCTAATGGCCGGGACACCACTGCCCATTTAGAAATTGGCTTTCGTTTTCATCCAATAGGTTACAAGCCCAAGTTCAAAGACGCTTTCTTCAACGCCCAAGGTAACGGCGTAGACATCAGTATCCGTGGCGATGAGAAAGATCAGGAATTGCATGCTTATACTACGCTGGCTGAGCACACCAAAATATCGACATTCGAGCCACATCTTCACGCCCCAGGCGAGAGAATGTGCCTTGAAGCAATTTGGGGCTACAGTGTGGAAACGCTTTCCTGTGTAGGCTATGACCACAATTGGGTTCGTGGCTATGCCTATGATGATGATTCCGCGCCACTTCTACCCAAGGGCACAATCTTGCATATCGTCGGTTATATGAACAACACCGACACCAACCCTAACGTGCCAGATTCTAGAAACTGGCAGGGTTCGGGCAATCGCTCTGTAACCAATATGTTCATCGACCTCGGCATCCGAGTGACCATGACAGATGAGCAGTTTTTTGAGGAAATGGAGAAACGCCGTCAGAATTTGAACCTTGGCCCCAACGACCATGTAATCGGCTGCCCTCTTTGCCTAGTGCCATTGATACAACCGATAGGCAGCGCTTCAATAAGCCAGGGCTCCGCCAATGATGTTGCCCTGCAAGAGGCCAACTGATATGAACTTAAGCACTCAATCAATCCGCAGGGCGATCAGTTTTAGCCTCATGGCAATTGCGTTTGCGGCCACATCGCTGACCCAGGCTCAGTCTACTTACAACTTTGGCAAGAATGTCGAGGTAGCCTATGAAGGCTGGCGCCCTCTTGAAGATGGCACGTTTAACTTCATGTTCGGCTATATGAATGAAAACTGGGAAGAAGAACCCGATATAGAAATAGGCGAGAATAATTTCTTTTCGCCAGGTGGCGCAGACCGTGGTCAACCGACTCACTTCTTACCCCGTCGCAATCGCTTCACTTTCGAGGTCAATGTTCCCGCTGACTGGGGCGATCGCGAACTGGTCTGGGAATTAACAGTCCACGGCGAAAAACGCCGCGCTTACGCGACTCTAAAGTCTGACTATCTGGTTGATAACATGGTTATCGCCTCCGAGACTGGCGCTTTAGGGGCTGGTTCATCTAGCCCGGAGTCTAGAGCTAACGTAGCACCGGTGACTACGCTTCAGGGTGATACGGTAGATGGCAAACATGTGCGCAGCGTTCGCGTTGGCGAGCCACTGAGCTTCACCACACAGCTTACCGATGATGGTATACCTAAAACTCGCAGCAATGCCGACACAGTCCGTATGATTGCCGCCAGCCGTGGCGAAGGAGTAACCGAGCAGATGGTGCAGAACCAAATGGCTCTGCGAATCCCATGGCAGCCTACCGTGCAGAAACTCAATGGTTTGTTTCTATCATGGAACATCTATCGTGGTCCTGGCGAAGCAACATTCAATCCACCGCAACCTAAGCCTTGGGAAGACACCAGACCAGGTTCTAACTCGGCTTGGGGCTTAAATTGGTCACCACCTGTAATTCCTGCAGACGGAATGATCGGCACCACAGTTACCTTTGCAGAGCCAGGTGAGTATGTGCTCTGGGGCCGAGGCGATGACGGCATGCTTTATCACGATGCCTTTATGACAGTTACCGTGACCGAGTAGTGATTTAGATCGACCAACTGGCGAGCCTCAATTGGGGCTTGCGAGTTAAAATAGAACCGCGACTTTGTTCGCGGTTTTTTTTGCCTGCTAAATAGAGGAAAGACCGCGTCTTTTTGATTGCAGGGGAAGATAGGCAAAACAGTAATATTCAACATCATCAATAACCGTAGTCAGTCCGCATTTTTATTTTAAACACAGAAGCTGCACTTACACCTAACCATGCGAAGCCACCTTAGACGAATTCTTCTTTCTCCTCGCAGCAAGATGACTAATTGCTTGCGGTAATCTGTTCGATCGCCTCTAACCGATTATTGCGCCAGCAATAGCAGAAGATTTATAGGTTTTCTTGATAAACTATTGAGCGTCGGCAGATGTAAGCCGCCAAAATTTTAAGATAAAGGCGCGATTAGCCAATCTTGTGCTTTTCGAGGTTTTCCAACAGGGCGCCTTGCGTCTCTAATTCGCAGCGCAGGTAGAGAGACAAGTACTGTTTAGGGTGAAAAACCAACATGAAACCAGTTTCCTTCACTCATTTTGCCTCGATAGTGGAGATTGCCAAAACCGACCCTAGTCTGTCCCCACATCACGGCCGGCCCGCCTGTCAGTTCCCTCATCAGCTCAAGCAGGTTTACGCAATCCGCCTATTCCTGCTCATCCTTAACGCCTGCAAGAAACTTATCAACGCTGACATCGTTGTTTTTGATATTAAGTTTTGTCATTAGAAATACCTAGTGATTACTGTAAACGGCGCGAGGTCGTTTATCGCTCCAGCCACATTTAAATAGGAGCAACGTACGCTTCTCAGATTCGTTTCCACACCACTCGCTGGACGGTAACAGTTACGAACTGCGCGGAGAACAAAGCGAAAACCGCTTCAAAATTAAGGCCATTAGTTACACGGCAGCAGTTGAAATTGACTCCGAAGGTGCGCCCTATCAGCGGGCCTCCAGTTTAAGCGCAGTATATTCGAACACATCTGCGTTGGAGCACAATCTTCCACTTCAAAACTAACTGCGCAGTCTCCCAATTTCATTGTGGATTCAGCCTCGTGGTTTTAGGAGAACCGCGGCTTTGTTCGTAGTTTTGTTAGGTTTCTTAGTTCTTGAATAAGGGAGGCTAACAGCTCTGGTCCTGCTTCAGGTCTAACTACCCTTGTCTCCTTTGAGTTGCCCTCTTAGATTGATCCCTTTAATTCTGCCTTCGCTAGGAGTAATATCCATTCAATAACAACACCAACAAAAATAACAAAATAAGGTCCAATAAAATGGCTACACACCACGCAGCGGAAAATGAAGTCGTCAATCTTGAAACCTGGGCCAATGACATACCCACTGAAAAATCTAAGGTAATTGCCCGTTTAGACGAGATGGAGATTGCTCGAATAGTTTTGAATGCCGGTGAAGTATTTCCTGAACACCAGGTCACGGGCCCAGTTACAGTTCACTGCATTAAAGGCGAGACTGACTTCACTTCGATGGGCATAACTCAAACACTTTCACCAGGCCAAATGCTGTACCTAAAGCCAAACCAACCGCATTCGCTTCGGGCAGTTTCGGACTCGGTTTTGGTGTTGACAATTATTTTTAAACGCTAGGTACTATTTAAGCTATAGCCACTAAGTTAGGGTTCTATTTCAACTGAACCAGACTGTTTTCTCATTAAAGCGACATCCTTCCGAGGTACAACCATGGCCTGTTTATGCTTCAGGTTATAGAAATAGGAGGATCGGCTGGTACTGCCTATTAATGCTAGAGATGACTCAGGGATTTGAGGGGGTAGTTCAGAAAACCTCAGGGTCTATCCATCTATATCGCCAGCTTTTGTAGCGTTGCCAATAGCATAATCGCTAACCAACACAAAAGCGAAATACAGAATCGGTAGAATCGGATCCGTATCTTTTTCTGCGGCCTTATTAATCATTCACCTTGCGTATCCCAGAAATTTTTTGCTAACCGAAAAATAAACAAGATATGCTGCTAGAGTGAAAAAGCTTATCCCAAAAAAATTACGATCGATATTGGCTCTTGAATGGCAACGAGTAAGAAATCAGAAAGGCCTAAAAATTTTACAACGTTAATTCCAAATTAATGACAAGAGAAGAAGCCATAGATCACACCGATTGCAGACATCAGCAAGTATGCAAGAGTGAGCAAAAGAGACGGGTGATCTCGGGTCATTCTCTGAAGAGGGCTAATCATAAGATTTTATTGGATTTACGCGAATTTTATAATTGAGGATAAATCTTAATACTATAGCGGTTCAAGCGTAAAATGCGGGCCGATTACAGGTCAAGAAGAGCTATACAGCCCAGACTAATCTTCATAAATAGCTTTGTTTATTCCTCGAATTATTAAAGCCCGAAATTAACTGCCACATATTTAAAAATTCAAGCTTTGAGCCACCATCGTGACGCCAGTAATACCAAACTCGATAAATTGACGTATGCCTAGGGCACTAATGGCGTACGATTTTTCTTGTAGTAAGTTCTTAAACTTTTTTTCAAGAAATGCCAAGGATCAGTCAATTACCTGTTTTCGGTGGTTATTTCCATATCACAGGTCTCCACGTAGGCAGACCCGCCGCTTTGCAGGAATAAGGGTATTAAGCTTAGAATCCAAGGGTCATCTAGCCATTAAACTATTAGTGCTTCGCTCGCCTACTTTTGGAGCGCTTTTCCCTCGCGAATTAGCTTTACAGGTCACTTCAGCAGGCATACGCTTCTCTGACAAACAAACCCAGTCACTACATAGCCCGGTGGTTCAATGATACGTCTCCTGCTTACCACATTTCTTACCAGCGCGCTGAGTCAATGCAGTCCCCCTGCGTCCTCTCCCATTGATAGTCAGCCAGATTTATCGCCAGTCACTACAATGGGTTATTCCGCGCAAGGTCTACTCGCCGGCACCTTACCCGAAATAGCGGATGCTTTGCGCGGTGGCGAAATAAGCGCTGAAGAACTAGTAGAATTATATCTGCTGAGAATTACGCAAATCGACCAATCGGGTCCGAACTTGCAAAGCGTACTGACACTTAATCCCGATATTATCCAGCAGGCACGTGCACTGGATCAAAAGCGCGCGGCCGGCGAACCTCTTGGGCCACTGCACGGCGTGCCTATCCTTCTAAAAGACAATATCGAAACTAGCGATCAGATGCCGACCACCGCGGGAGCATTGGCACTAAGGGACAATATCACTGGTCGTGATTCTCCCCTAGTCGCTGGCTTGCGCGAGGCTGGAGCTCTGATCCTAGGCAAGACCAATCTCAGCCAGTGGGCCAATTTTCGCTCTAATCACTCTATGAGTGGCTGGACCGCATTGGGTGGGCAAGTTCGCAATCCACATATGTTAAGTCGCAATCCCTGTGGCTCCAGTTCCGGTTCAGGGGCAGCTGCAGCGGCATCCCTTGCTGCCGGCACGGTTGGAACAGAAACCAATGGCTCCGTAATTTGTCCTTCCAACGTCAATGGTGTTGTAGGGTTTAAACCAACGGTGGGACTTGTTCCCCAACAATATATTGTGCCTATATCAGCATCCCAGGATACAGCAGGACCGATGACCAAATCAGTACGCGGTGCTGCCATGATGTTAAATGCAATGGCAAGTGGCCCCATGAAAACCGACTATGTTGCGGGGCTTGAGGAAGGCGCACTGACGGGCGTGAGAGTTGGCGTCTTGCGCTACTCGGTAGGCAATAATAGCGACATTGTCGAACTTTTCGATGCTGCCCTGCTGGAACTAGAAGCGGCAGGCGCAGTCCTAGTCGAAATACGAAACCGACCACCCCAGGTTGAAGATTTCAGTAGATTTAGCTCCTCTGTAATGAAGTATGAGTTTAAGGCGGGCTTAAATGAATATCTCGCATCGACACCACAGACGGTAGCAACCCGCTCGCTAACCGAACTCATTGCATTCAATATAGAAAACGCAGATGTTGAGCTGGCTCTGTTTGGTCAGGATATTTTTGAAGAATCCAACGCACTCTTTGGACTCGATGACCCCGACTATATTCATGCCAGAGATACGATTCAATCGGCAAGCCGGGAAAGCGGAATTGACGCTTTATTACGTGACCACGGTGTGGAAGTGCTTGTTGCTCCCTCCGGCCCGGTCTCTCCCCAAATCGACCCCATTAATGGCGACGTCTGGCCGCCTTTTCCAGGCGCAGGACGCATGGCCGCCATCGCCGGCTATCCCCATCTCACCGTCCCTATGGGAACTGTGCATAAAATACCAGTGGGCGTTTCCTTTATCGGTGCCAACAATGCGGATGCTAAAATTCTGTCCTACGGCTACGCGTTCGAGAGACGCACAATGCTCAGAGCCGAACCACAGTACCTGAGAAATGCCGAAGCGCTTGACGTTATATCCAGAGCAATGACAAAGAAATAAAGGGAGAGACATTACGCTGACGCGACGCCTTCACAATAAGCGAAGCCAACACACTATTAGCAGGTTAGAGATAGCGAAAGGCCAGCAAGGACCTGTACTTTGGTCCTTGCTATATACTTAACCAACTCTAACTAAGCTTTTTAGCTATAAAAAACGCCACTTCTCCTTTGCTAGGTGGCCTCTGAAACGCTACCTCAAGACCTGCGTCTGCAAAACTGCTTTCTAAATCACTGCGCTTAACATAGTGAACGGGAGGCGCCTTACCTAACAAACGCAAAATCGGAATTATAAATCGATAATAATTGAACATCACATCACCAAGACACGCCGTACCAGAAATGAAAAACCCACCCGGCTTTAATAAGCCCGAGACTTTATTTACTGCAGCAACTGGGTCTTCAATCAGGTGGAGAATATTGAGCGCCAGCACAGCATCAAACGAAGCGGGCTGCGCTTCAAAATTCTCCACGCTGGCTTGCTGGAATGTAATGTTGCCAATACCTGCTTCACTGGCCCTGAGTCTGCCAATATCTAACATGTTATTTGAGATGTCGGTGGCTAGGATATGCTTCACTAGAGGCGCATGACAGATTGAGGTCGTGCCGGTGCCGCAAGCTAATTCCAAAATTGTAGATTCCGCAGTGAAATACTTTTGCATAGCTTCGAGCTTTTCCTGATAGACCCTCTCATTTCCTACAGCGGATTTCGCGTATTTTTCGGCTGCGTTGTCCCAGAATTTTTCTGTATCCATAGATAGACTCCCTCAAGGTAAGTTAAATCCTTAATGATCACGTCATACTGAGGACGCAGCCCACTCGAATTAGTTGCTCTATTTTTAAACGCAGTTTTAGATTTAATCTTTCAAAATCATAGCACACTCTGAAATACCCTTTGATATAAATTTCTATTACTTAGAATTAGAATTAGACTTACTGATACAGAACAGAGCTAATAGCACCGAACACCAGCACCCACGTACCTGTGGTTTGAAAGGCTGCGCTAAGCCTTGTCAACAAGTCCGATCGCGAGTTGAACCTATAGAGGCGTACAGCGCAAAACGATTGTCGACAGTAGTGTCGCGAGACCTATTGTCCATTCAATGGAAACCACAATAGTTTTACCCACACTCCTATCTAAACCACTGTGCTTTTCCATTGACCCCAATTTAATTGCAGTTTACGTATTCATGCCTTTAGCTTTGGATTTTCTAGCTCATTGATTCTGGTCTTCAAATCCACAATTTCTTTTTGCGTATTTTCCACAGTATGATGAGTATCCGCCAGAGGGTCATAGTCCAAAATTTGAACGGCCCAATTAAGCCATAAGTTAATCTTCGACCAGCTTGTTGCAGACATTTTAGGTACTTACGTTTCAAAATGTTTTGTCATCATATTCCTCCGTTACTTAGTAGATTTAGCAAAGAATACAACAGATCAGGCGCTTTTCGGCGCAATTTAAAAACTAAACTCAGTACCAAAAGTGATACGGCTTTCTTCTTCAAACTGACCAAACAGCCCTGCGCACGATCCAAAGAATATGTCTGCACCAAGTGTCAAAGTGATGTTTGTACTCCATTCGTATTCCATTGAGGTTTGCAGCACACCATCGCTCCGATTTAGATTCTGAATTAGCAACGATTCGGCTTTTAGAGATTCGTTCATAAAGTAGCGCCGCAGCAAAAATGTCGCACTAGTTTCACTTTTGTCTCGTGTCATATCATGAGTGGGATCTGACAAAATTGATTGAAACAACTGTCCACTGACAAACCAATCTCTCCAACCTTGATAATCAATCCCTAGGACATAGGAGAACTCTCCCGTACTGAATACACCGTCGTTATCTGCATTGTCATTAGTCAGAAAAAACCGATCACTTGAGTAGCCAACTTCTGACCTAAATGTGGTGTCCCCGAACACATTGGAAAAACTACCACCCACTAAGTGCGTCCTCTCATAAGATGGAGTCAGCTCGATGCCGGTTTCAGTAACTTGCCTAAAGAGAACGGCGTGATCCTGATAGTGGTATAGATAATTTAGAGAAACATCCCAGCCACCCACAAAAGCTGACAGACGTGCTCCTGCATCAGCATCTTTAAAAGTACGTCCTGGTCTTTTTTCTTGTTCAAACTTTACTGGCAGACCCGAAGGCATCTCAGGAATCACCTGCGGCGAGCGCATTGAGAACGATGTGCCCGGCCGTGCTAAATCGGCATAAGTTTGGTCTGGTATTATCAGCAACTGAGCAGTCCAATCATCACTGATCGGGATCTCCACATTTGCTATCCATAGCGGAATCCGACTGTCCTCAAATTTAGGAAGAATAAACTCTCTGAACTCCTGAGGATTAATTACATCCAATATCCGCAATCCGTCAGCTTGACCCCAAACGATTTGCTGCTTACCAAGCCGCCAATAGAGACCGCCCCAATCGGCATCGAGGTAAAATTCTCGCAGCTCAGTATCGAGATGCGTTCTACTTCCAGCAAATCCCAAATTTGACTCCGTATCGGCACGGACTCTGGCTATCGCAGTTAGGCGAGTAGAGTCGGTAATATCAACCTCCATACGCGGCTCAAAGGTCGTTTGGAATTTCTGAGTAGCTCCATCGTCAGTTCTTAACGCCCACTGCTGGTCGACGGTTCCACTAAAACCCCCATTGCTGAAATCACGCAGGGAGAACTGTGCCCAGCTCACACTGCTTAAAAGCAATGCAATAACCGTTACCAATAGAATAAGAGACAGTCTAGGGAGGAAGTACATCTCACAATCCTCTAACGATCGCACGCTGAGTAAACACGTCATCATCTATTGGCGATAAATAATCAACATCGCTGAAAATGAACTGTGATCGATGACCGGTTTTGTGATTGCTAAGCTCTAGTTCATGGCGGGTCCAGATCCCATCGATCTTTCTGATATCACTCATGACCAACGACTTTAGAAGCACGTCTTTGGTGTCCCAATAGTCCGCCTTGATTACCACCCAATTCGATTTATCGACCCAAAACTCTGTCCGCCCATAGCCTAGTTCTTTCGCTACCTCTGTATTCTTGGGAGTAGATGCCAACTTATAGGATGCGACGCCATCGATGGTTTCTTCTCCGAGCAGTGCATAGTCGTAATCTGCGGGTTCCATTCTTCCTTCGAGCTTCATATCCTCGAAGGTGAAATCAGTTCCTAAAAAATAGTCGCCGCGGTCACCCGCGGAGATACGGCGCACTCTACGAATAGCAGGCAAATAAAGCCATTGATCATCGTCAACTTTCGTATCCGGATAGTCCCAGGTTAAAAAAGCCGTGCCTTTTACATTGCTTGGACTTTCGTAGAATAAGACTGATTTTTTCTCTTCGTTAAAATATTTACGGTAGCCGAAGGTCTCCCGAATCCTTTCTCGTCCCCGTCGGTCGGTTAAATTCATTACGAGTCTGCGAGTAACGTGCTCGCCATCATCGACATTGTTAATCCGTTCCACAATTTCATCGGCACTTAAACTTTCCGCCGCCTGCGCACTGTTCGGCAGAAGCAAATACGCACCTAATACTACCGCCAGCACCGTGGTTACTACTCGAGCCAAACCAGCGCCTTGAGTTGTTGCTGACTGTTGCTTGGCACTTAGAAAGTCTGGTTTGAACACCTTTAACATTGCAGGAAGTAAAGTCATGCTGGCAAGAAAGCTGGTCGTTACTGAGAGCACAACAATGGTGCCAAAATTATTCAATGGCACTACTTTACTCGACATCAACACCCCGAACCCACAAGAGATAGCGAGAAAATTAAACAAAAGCGCGCGCCCAGTGCTAGGGTAAAACCGCTCTAAAGCAGAATTGATATCACTACCCGTATTTCGACTTAGCGTGCGCAGCCTATCTAGGGTATGTATCGAGAAATCTACCCCTAGACCTATGGCGACAGATGCAAACATGGAGGTTCCAATACCTAGATTAATGCCGAGAACTACCATCGCCGAGTAAACCAAAAGAATCGAAGCAAGCACTGGTATAAGAGTGAACAAACCAGCCAAACTTGATTGAAACAGCAGGGCTGACACCACCCATACTAAAAATAGTGCTATTGATACGCCTAGAAAGTGGCTTTCCCCGAGGTCCTTTATCCAGTGGTAGTTTAGATTTACTCTTCCGGACAGCGTCGCATTGATCGATTCGGTATTAAATTCATCACTAATATAGGCTGCTAAACTCTCTACTACACCTTTGGTATGTTGATAGCTACCCGAGTTCAAGTTGATGCGTATATTTGCCTTCTGATAATCGTAATCTATCTCCTCTTCAAAATCGGTTGGATCTGATGATGCCGAATACAAAAGAAAATACTGAGCAGTTAGAGCATCACTTATCGGCAATTTGTATTCACTTATATCGCCGCCATTAAGGGCTCTGTTCATTTGCTTGAGATAATCAACGATTGAGGTGGACCCCTGAACATAAGGCAAAGATTCAGCATAAATCTGTAACGACTGCATTTTTTCTAAGTTGACAGGTAGAAAAAGATCTTCAACTTGTGCAGTTTCAATAACAATATCAAGAGTATTTGTGCCATCTAAGTGCGCATTGATCGCTTTATCAGCGATATAAATAGACTCACTAGTATCAAAGGTATTAATACGATTTTCATCAACTACCAAATGACTCGCGGAATAAACACCGGCGATAGCACTAACGGCAAAAAACGCGATAATAGTTTTTGAATAGTTGCGCGTGAGATACCCTAAGCCGCCTATGGCTCTGGCGAATAGCTCACTGGAACCCACTTCACGCTGACCAATAAAGTGCTGGCTTACCTGTGCCTTTGTTAACACCATGGCCGCTGGCAAAAATATTAGAGAATAGACACCTGCAACGAATACCCCAAATGCTGTGAATAACCCAAAATACTTAAAGGGAGGCATATAAGCGGCAAAGTACAATCCTAGAAATCCAGCCATCGTGGTCAATGTAGTTAAGGTAACCGGGCGCCACATATCTAACATTGTTTCTACCACTAAGTCCTTTCTGCTCTTTAAGGGCTGCTCCGTTTGCAAGTCAAAATAGTGACTATAAATATGAATCGCATCGGCTACAGAGATTCCGATAAGAATCACTGGTAATGCGTTGGTGATTACAAAAAATGCGACATTGCTGGCCGCCATAACACTTAACGTCATCAACACCGAAGCCGCAATAATAATGTTGCCACTAAGCGCTGGGCTCAAGCGTCTGAAAGCAAAGATTATGATAAGGGTTATGATTAGCCCAGCAAGGGGATTTAAGCGCTGCGCATCTGCATCGATATAGCTTCCTAGAAAACCTAGAACAGCTCCTTCACCGGCAACGTGTAACTCATCACCCGGAGACAGTGGAGCGCGATCTACGATAGCCAGAATCTCGGCATAAGTTTCCTCCGCTACCGACTCGTCGATCATTTCTGCAACAACTAAAGTCGCATTGCCGTCTTTGGCTACAATGCTGCCCTTGTAAAGCGGAAAATCGTCTATAGCCTGCCTCAAAAAATCAGCTTCGGCTTGTGTAGAAGGCACAGGATCAAAAAAGTCGTCAACATCCATGCCGAACTCCGTACCGACGATGTTCTTCTCAGTTGCAAGGCTCACCACTCGATCGCTGTTAATATTGGTTAGCAGATCAACCTCGTTAGTAATCCAATTCACCAAGGCCAGACTCTCAGGGTTAAAAATGCCCTCCTCACCCTCATTAACCAGTGCAATAACAAAAGGGTCGCTTAAACCAAACTCCTCTTTGACCTTCTCTTTATATAGAAGGGCCGGGTTGTCCGGCGCAAGGAAGGCATCCGCTCGAGTATCCTTTGTTAGGCCCGGCAAAAAACTTAAAGTAAGCCCCATCACCAGCAGGCTTAAAACCACCACAGTTTTAGGCCAATTGACGAGTGTTTGGAAAAACCTTGATAAGCCCGTGTCATTCACTGGAGTATTCATTTCGCATTTCCTCACATAAATATGTATATGCATGTAAATTATTAAAAAAAACGTCAGCAGCTGAGATCAGCAACTTCGCCGGTGATCTCTAACAGCTTCTGTGTACCGTCCTTACCCAACTTCTGCTTCACTTCCTTCTGTGCTTGTTGCCAGTGTTTACGCGCATCCTTAAAAAGGTTTTTACCGTCAGGTGACAAAGATAGTAGCTTGACCCTCAAATCCTCCCCTTGTGTCACAGAAATATACCCATCTCTTATGAGAGGCTTTAGATTCCGCGATAGCGTCGTCTGGTCAATTAGCATCGCTTCTTGTAATTGCGAGTTCGTAGTTTGCTTGTAAGCGTTAATTACTCTTAAGATCGTAAATTGCCCGCCCTTTAGTCCGCAGCTTTGTAAATGCCGATCATAGATCCTATTTAGGATTCTATTGGCTTTACGCAGACTAAAATTTAGACAGTGTTCCATCGTTGTAGCTCAGTGTAGTGGAGATGAGGATCAACTATACATGCATATGCATATTTATCAAGTAATAAAGGTCAAATCAGAAATCATCAGGCGCCCAGCGTTCGTATCCCCTGAACCAAAGCCCGACTATAGAACAAGCTGATTTGAATTCTTCGCAATTTGATTTAGTAGCTCGATTGGCTGCAGCGTCTACTAGACGCCTAGGGTCGGTGGCTGGATGTCCATTTCACTTATTCAAGATTTGTGTCAAATAGTTTACTACATCAGAACTCTGTTAACTGCGACTCCTGCGCTAGCGCCCGCATCTTTAAAACCCAAGCTAGAACTCGCTAGCCAAGTTCGGCTCAATTGCACACAGTTTGACTCTAGCCCAGGTATCAGAATCCAGAATTCCTCTCGGCCCAATCGCCGTGACTATCCTTGGCGCCGAAACCCAATTTATTAAGGTTATAACCACAAAAAACTGTGTACCCGAATTATTTGAGGTGATTAGCTTTCCGCTAAGCAATTGTATTTTATGCACTTAATGAGTTGGCACGATCATTGCCATGTCTGTAAGTAAGTAAGTAAGTAAGTAAGTAAGTAAGTAAGTAAGTAAGTAAGTAAGTAAGTAAGTAAGTAAGTAAGCAAAAATGCTCTTCCCACATTAAATAAGGTGAACACATATGAACCATTACGATGAACTGATTGATTTTTCAGAGACGGATTCCAGCGATCTAAGCCTTGATACAGGGGCATCCAGATTTTTAGACGAGTATGAGTCTTTCGAATTCGAAGCGATGGCTTTAGTGCCCTTTGCACTAACCGCATTCGTATCCCATCAATACTCAGACGATCTTTAATGCGGACTGATTTTAAGTTTTGACTGTACTGCCAATTCAGTTTGGCCAGCGAATCGAGCTGAATTGGCAGTGCAGCGAAAACGGCCTTTAACACTCAGTAGACATGCTCAATTAAAAAATCAATAAAACAACAATTGGAGAATGACATTGAACACTATCTCAACATTCAAATCACACGAAAACTTATTACAGGTTTCCCTGGCTCTCGCCCTAACGGTGCTGATTTTCTCAACAAACTACGGATCCGAAGCTGCGGCTCCACAAGACGTGGCTTACAAGACTGTCGAAATTGAAGGACTTGATATTTTTTACCGGGAAGCAGGCAATCCTGAAAATCCTACAATAATTTTACTGCATGGATTCCCGACTTCCTCGCACATGTTCAGAGAGCTCATCCCGGCACTAGCAGATGAGTATCATCTAATTGCACCAGACTATCCTGGTTACGGAAATAGCTCGATGCCTAGCGTGACAGAGTTTGAATACTCGTTCGATAACATCGCTCGCCTGATGGAAAAACTAGTTGATGACATCGGCGTTAATGATTACAGCCTCTACCTAATGGACTACGGCGCCCCAATCGGCTATCGAATGGCTGCCGCGCAACCTGAGCGTATTGAGTCCCTAATCGTTCAAAATGGCAATGCCTACATGGAAGGTATAGACAATGATTTTTGGGAGCCCATTCAAGAGTACTGGAAAGATCGCAATGCGGTAAATGCTGGCCTCGACAATGATTGGTGGATAAATATTAAAAACGCCTACAAGCAACCAGAGATGACCAATGATCAGGCTCTGCGATTCTTGTTAACGATGGGCGCAACTAAATGGCAGTACACCAATGGCGTAAAGGATGTTGAATCTGTGAGTCCTGATACTTGGGGTCATGTGCAACCATTGCTCGACCGAGCAGGCAATCAGGAAATTCAGCTACAAATGTTTTACAGCTACGGCACTAATCCTAAGCTGTACCCAAGCTGGCAGAAATATTTTCGCACCCATCAGCCACCAATGCTTATTGTGTGGGGTGAGAACGATGAAATTTTTCCAGCTGCTGGCGCCGAGCCTTACAAAAGAGATTTAGAAAACCTCGAATACTACCTCTTGAACACTGGCCATTTTGCTCTCGAAACTCATGTGGATGAAATAGCCGATCGTATGCGCACCTTCCTAAAACGTGAAGTTCAACACTTCCCCCTTGCCGCCGACTAGTACCACTTTTTGTGCGGCTAACCTTATAGCCGCTTTTTTTCACTTCAACAACATAGGACTGATCAAAATGAATAAAGGTACTCAGCAGGATGCAGCGTCAACAGCCTACACAATATCCCTACCAGCAAAGACAATTGAAAATGCTGATCCAAGAGCTCGTGAAGTTCTCGAACAAACCCAAGTCAAAATGGGAATGATTCCTAACATGTATGGGGTTATGGCCAACTCACCAGCCATGCTGCAAAGCTACGCGCAGGGTTATGCATTGTTTCGGGAAAACTCCGGCTTCACCCCCGCCGAACAGGAAATAGTATTTCTCACTATCAGCAGAGAAAATGTCTGCCACTACTGTATGGCTGCTCACAGCTTCGTTGCCGACAATCTTTCAAAAGTACCCAGCCAAATAACCGATGCTATCCGCGATGACGCGCCTATAGCAGATAAAAAAATGGCAGGACTCCGTGAGTTCACTCGTACCATGGTGGTATCTCGCGGTCACCCAAGCCAGAACGATGTCTCTACATTTACACAGGCGGGATATTTAGAGAGCCACATACTCGACATTATTCTAGCGATCTCGGTAAAGACAATCAGCAACTACGCTAACCATGTGTTTGATACTCCTATCGACGCAGCATTTACTGCTCGATCCTGGAAGGCTCAAGCGGCCTGAGGGCGCTAAGACATAACAGCGCCTAATCGCTCCTTGGACTCTGACACCGCTTAGGAACCGGTTAGGCAGCATTGTTCAGATACCTGATAGATTTCAGCCGCCCGATGAGATCTAAGTCCTTATGAACCTCAGTGGCTTCTGTTTTTCAGACACTACAAGGCGTTTTCATTGTTCTAATATTTAGAACACTCTAAACAAAAAATAGGTCTTATTACTATTTTTCTAATCATTAAAATGGCTAAACCAGTTAAGCAGAAACGAAAAAATACCACACTCTAATAATGAACTTGAAATCAGTAATTAGCAGGATGCCCCGATAGTGGAATGTTTGGGCCACAGCATAAAGCAGAGAGATAGGCAGCCTCGAAAAGATCTAAAGAACAGGGCACTGCGGAAAAAATAAGTCAGAGGGAACTGTAGATAAAACACGATTCCCATCCTTTTAGAACATTTAGTGACTATGAGACCGGAGAAATTAAGGTGAAAAAAAATTACGTAACAGCGCTTTACCTGAATTTGGGAATTAACGTATCAGGGGGAGGAACGAGTTTTCGTGCATTGCTACTAGCGGCCACGATACTGTTAACCCTATTAACGGTCAATACAACATTTGCAGATGCTAGCTCGGATCCGTTTATGTCAACAAATCGAACCGTGCACGGGTTTAACAAAGTCGTCGATACAATAATTTTCAAACCCGTGGCAAAAACCTATCAGAAAATCACGCCGAGATTTGTTAAGAGGGGTATTAGGAATTTTCTCAGCAATCTCGATGACGTACAGGTCACAGCCAATGATCTTCTGCAGTTGAACTTCAAACAGGCAGGATCAGATTTCGGCCGCCTTGCAGTAAATTCAACCATTGGTGTGGGCGGACTATTCAACGTAGCTGGCGGGGTATTCAATATGGAAAAACACGATGAGGACTTCGGCCAAACCTTGGCTCATTGGGGAGTCGCACCTGGTCCTTATGTCGTGCTGCCATTGCTTGGCCCTAGCACAATAAGAGAAAGCTTCAGCTTGATCATGAGTTACGCCCTTAACCCGATGCAGATAGAGGGTGCAGGAACACAGGACAAAATTATTTCAATCGCAGCCGTTGACACAAGAGCGTCGTTCCTGAATTTCGAAGATCTAGTTATCGGCGACGAATATCTATTCTTACGAGGTCTCTATTTACAGCAACTTGGATTTCAAAATTCCGACGAGCGCATGCAAGCGAGCCTGACTGACTTTTAGTCATCGCAGTTTGACTCCAACAGTTTAGATTCTACCGATAGCCTAACTCACAATCTGTCAGACTTTGGCGCAAGACCCAATCAAAACCGGTCGAGCCCCACCGATTAACGGTGCAGATCATTCACACAAGAGCCGGGATCTATCACCGAATTAATCTTGAGAGGCGTTAACAATCGGTGGAAAACTATCAATATATTCACCTTCGTACTTTTGCAACTCAGGAAAAAGTAATAGGAAAATTGATGCTCCTAACTGGCATTTATCCCAACCTAGGAGATCGATTTGTTAATGTCTTTATCCCACACTACTGCTGGCCAGTGGCTATTAATCCACTTCTCCACTAGCCGCTCGCGCTTCTTGAACTCGTGTTCCACGTAGTGCGCCGACCATACTGTAATTGCCTTCGTGGCAGGTATATTCATAAATGTGGCCATGATCATCTCGAATGAATGAGAATTCACCACGCCAGGGCTGCGTGTAAAATTTTGGATCATCCACCGTGTACTGATAATTCAACTCGGTTTCAGAGGTTCGCGTAAAACGCTCGGTCACACGGGCTTCGCTGCTTATTAACATCGGTCGACCGATCGAGGCGCGTTCCGGATTAACATCACTGTAGTGCGTGGTCTCCACAACCAGAGTATCGCCTTCCCAATGCCCTACGGAGTGCCCTTCAAAGCTTCTGATGACATCAGGGCGCATATACCCGTTCATGTGGATGACACGCAGCATCACAGCTTCTTCACTGACGATCGCGATCGTGTCTTTAGTCTGTACAAAACCGTGAAACAATTGATACATAAAGGCGCGCATGGGCGGGGAACCCCAAGCCTCAGTACACCGCTCCACACCCGGTCTCTGCTCAGGACCATCGTAACCTATCCCCTCGAAGTAACTGTGAGCTGACATTTGCGTGCCTAGTTCGTTGAACGGCAACACACCATTTTCTGGATAGACTATAACAGAGCTGCGATATTCACCGTTCACGACAGCCAGGACCGGTGGCCCAAGTATGTCGATATCAGAATCGGTATTGTCCTCCCCGCCGGCAGCAACAGCTTCTGCGAATCCAGCCGCCTGTTCCGCTGACAATACTAGGGGGAGGCCTTCTGGACGTTCAAGCATGGTATTGAATCGAGTGCTCCAGACGCCGTGAAAGTCTGGTACACCGAACTCTGTTCGGGGCACATCGTAGGCTTCAGATGACTGGGCAAAACTTCCCGCACTGAAAATACAAGCAATTAAGGCTATAACAAAAGTACGTCTGTACATGGTGCAATCCTCATACTGGGTTTTTAGACTGGCACCAGCCCCTAGCATAATAGAAGGGGGGTAGTAGCCATTATGTATGTTATTCAAATCAGGCTGTCTAGCATACCTGCAACCGGACCTCATCAGTCAGCAGGAAACAACAATCTGGTTAGTTTCTTCCGAGCGCTAACTAAAAATCGCTAAAACTGACATCTTGATTATCTGATCCATTGCGATAGTTGAGATTCTGTAAATACATGTCACGCACGAATAAGTACTTGTCGCCGACGATCATCTCCTCAATCGGCAGCAACCTAGCTCGGCCGTGTGCAGCACCAAGGACAAGCAGTTTGTCCGTTACTTGTCGGTTGGCAGAACTAACAAGTGGGTAAAGGTCGAGCCGGGATTCCAGAGCCGTCGCCAATGTCTCGCGTAATGTACTCGGGCCAACAAAGGGCAGAACTAAATAAGGGCCTTGTGGAACATTCCAATGAGCCAAAGCTGTGCCTATATCTTCCTCATGTTTTGCTAAACCAAATTCAGCCGCTGCCGGATCGAAAAGGCCCGCAAGTCCGATTGTTGAGTTGATTGTAAAACGGCCAGTATCTGACAATGCTTGCGTAAATTCCAACTGAAGCAGATCGCTGGCGATAACCCGAATGTCACCCAAATTACTGAAAAAATTACCGACACGCTGTTTCGCGACCCTAGGTATTAGTTGTTGGTATGTTCTGGCCACAGGTTTGAATACAACCGTATCGACGGCTGTATTCAAATGCATGATTGGTCGATTTATAGCCTCCAAAGGATCGTTGAGTGTGACTGCATGTGCTGTGTTTAGCGTGAGCAGTAACGCTGCTAATACGCCTAGGATGATCAGAATAACGTGACCGATAAGCTTTCCTGAATATTCCATAAAATATTTAAATCGTAGTATTGCGGCCTGATTGGTAAACATGGACATAATTTTTACTCCTTGTATATATTGATCTGTTATCGCTTCGTCTCTTAGAAGTGAGCATGGATCTATTTCAACAAGAAATTGGAGGGCCTGCGTCTATCTAGTGCTGATTGGACGTACAATTCGGCCGGATTGGACGGCATGGCCTTGGATGACGTTGGTTAGGCTTGAGTGGGCTTGGCTGGATAGAGTTGGGCTGGCTTTATTTTTTGTTTTTATCGCGGTACTGCGATGGCGTTAAAGCGGTGTGTTTCTTGAAAACTGAGTTGAACGTGCTCTTAGAAGAAAATCCGCTCTTCAGGCCCAGATCCAGAAGCTTAATATCATTATCAGATTTGAGGCGCTCGCAAACATACTCTATGCGAAATTTATTAACAAAATTGTAAAAATTTTGACCTTCTTTCTGATTCAACACTTCAGACAGGTGATGCGTACTGATGTCCACGGCTTCAGACAGGCCACCTAAGGATAAGTCGTTGTTCAGAAAAGCCTGCTGCGACCTCATATATTGAACGACAGCTTCCAGCATACTGGCACGAGTTTCTTCATCCAATGCGCCAGCTATCTTCGGGTCAGTATCGCTCTCAACTTCGGCGCGATGGTCATTGGCCGGTATCGCTATCTTGAATAACTGAGGGTTACGCCATTGGGCCATGCCAATGCTGTAGATTAAAACGACGATCAATAGGTCTCCAACAACAGTAAAAAGAGTACTGCTATTCGCGGCTTGTGCCCCAGACTGAAAAACCCAGATAATCAAATTGAAGCCTTGTACGATCCACAACCAGCCGAAGATATCTGGGTTAAAACTGGCGTAGTTGTTCTGGGCTCGCCGCTGATAGCGCAGCAGGAAAATGGCTGTGTAGCCCATGTAGACGAAGGCCTGCCCGAACAAAATAATATCGGCCAGAATGAATCGAAAAGGCTTCGACGCACCCTCTTGGAATACGGCTTGTTCTAGTATACTCGGCGAAAAGAAGACGTCAGCGTTGATAAGGTAACAGCTGGCAATAGGGATAAGATGCAACAGGTCTTGCGGCTTAAACCCATCATCCAAGACCGAATGGCGACAATACAAGTAGAGAAGCGCCCCAAAACTGGCAGGAAAGAAACCTGTTGCGGCAAGCAACAATTCAATAGGTTTAACTTCTTCACCATGTATGATCACTTCCGACAGGAGCCCGACGGCCAAGAGTACGCACCAAACACCCAGAATACGGCTGGCATAACTAATATTGGGAGTAAACAGCAGTAAAACGGAAAGCAGGAAGCCCTCAAAGGTACCGATAGCATACAAATATTGAATAAAAGTGGGCATAGCGTTATTGGGGGGCATAGGAGTGCTGAAATATAGCCAAATTAATCTACACGACTTATTTCTGCTGTAAATGTCTTGGCGTTTGCTCCTGTTTGCCTCGATAGTTTCCTAAGACCACATAATATTCATTAGGCTATTGGCTTGTCCACCTGTTTATCGGTCATTCGAAAACAAAAAGGGACACTAAGAAACTCACAACTTTAGATTTGCTTAGAGCGGTTGCAAGGCGGACTAATCTAAACCGGGCAAGCACTATCAATTCCCACCCGAATTTATTCGATACGCGGCTTGGCTTTACCACCGATTCAATCTAGGTCGACATCTAGCGTCAGCAGACCCTATTGATGCAGCCGCCTACTCCCTCTTGCAACTCAGAAAAAAGCAGTGGCTATGGTAAGAAACCTAACTGGCGGTTTTTCTTACTCTTAATAATTAGCTTGCCAATACAGCGGGGAATGGACATGCTCGCGACGCTAGAAATCATCGAAAGCAACTTCAACGTAGTCACCGCGGATGACGTGCTCCCGCGCTTGCAAGTAGATTCCTCGCACGAACGAATACTCATCTCCTATTATCAGATTTTCCAACGGCAAGTATCCGGCACGTCGATCAGTCACGTTCGTTATCAGCAGGCTATTGCGTGAAGGGACATGATCAATAGAGACAATCGGATCAACTGCCGCATCAACACCCAGGCCCAAAGCGTCACGCACTGTGCTTGGCCCAAGAAATGGCAGCACAAGATAGGGGCCAGCACCCACACCCCAGTGCGCTAGAGTTTTACCAAAATCCTGCCTGTTCTTCGCAAAATTTAAAGTAGGCTCCGCTACTTCAAACAACCCCGCTGCACCCACTGTGCTATTTGTCGCAAAGCGCCCGAAATCTTTCGCAGCTTGGGTGAAGTTCAACTGCAGCATAAAGGATCGAAGCAGAGATCAAAAAGAATAAAAAAATTGCCAAAGCGGTGCCAAGGGGACGTGACAATCTTCGCAATGACAATTTAAAGAGGGTTTCAAACCTTTGAGCCGCTGTGTGCCTGTATTTGATAGTCATAGTATTTTCCTTTCACTCTATCCGTCCTTAAAAAATTCTAGGCCTCTGGTTTCTAAATGCAGCCTCAGCCTAATTTGTTTTTAAATCAGGCTATTTATTTAGCACTTAAAATAAACCGATCGATTTAAATAAAAAAATTTGACGAGCAAGTATTGCCGGCCCAACTTTTTAACGAGCTAGAAATAGAAAACTCGCCTTTTAGTTGCTGACTAGCTCTGTATAACTTCATCAGAGCCGCACCACCAGATCGATGACAAGGCATTTTAATGACCTGCCAGTATTGGCAAAATTCATCATCACTTATTTTACAGCTGTTGAAGCTGTGCAATCCGAATGGCTCTAGGTCGTAAATCTTCTTCAATAAGACCACCCCCGAAGCTTCTATACACTTCAATAACTCTAATAAATGTCTCCGACTTTATGCGCTCTAGATTGTCCTGAGAATCGATGAGTGATCGTTCAACATCCAGCAGGTCGAATAAATCGATGATGCCTGCCTCAAATTGAAGGCGGGCTATTTCAAAAGCGGCATCGCTGGCGGACACCTGTTGCTCTAAAATATTTTGTTGTCGCTGAACCTGTACATAGGTGTCCAGTGACGTTTGCGACTCGGCTAGGGCTCGCAGTACAGTGGCTTGGAATGTGGCCACGCTAGCAAGCTGATTCGCTTCTGCCGAATCGATGCGTGCCCGCACAGAGTCTAAGTCAAATGCCTGCCAGCTTAGGCTAGGTGCTATCGACCAAGCTTCGTTGCCACCGTTCAATTGACCAAAACCCGGTGCTAGAAAGCCTAAGAAACCGCCTATCGAAAGGTCTGGATAAAGCGCGGCGCGCTGCGACAGGGTGAGGGCTGCGGCGCTCGCTACTTGGCGTTCCGCAATTTGTACATCAGCTCTACGTGATAGCAATCTACCCGCATCGCCAAGCGCCAAAGGTCGATCAAGCGCAGGAAATTTTCTATAGCTACTGTCAATTTCAAACTCGTTCGGCGCCAAACCCAGCAAGCTAGCTAGACTGTTTTTTGCGACGATGGCATCAATCTTTAAGGCTGGCAGGGTAGATTCAAGCGCCATTACTTGGGATTCGATGCGTAGCCGATCTAACTCGGAGGAGAAACCCAGCTCTGATCGGTCTTGGACAATATTTTGGGTTTGTTGTAGCACGGCGAGATTTCGCTGCGCGAACTCGTGTCTAGCGATTGCGCCGCGGTACTGTGCGTAAGTCGTAGCAACCTGCGCTGTGATGCCTACCTGTACGTCTCTGAACGTTAGATATTGTGCTTGCGCATCGGCCTGTGCCGCTAGGGCTGCATAGTCGAGACGTCCAAACAGGTCTAAACTCCAGTTCAGTCCGCCACCAAGTTGATAAATTTCTACATCAATTCGTTCATCAGTAAATCCCGGAATAACCTGATTCTGAGACGTGTAGTTGAGGCTAACCTCTCCCATCGGAAGACCATTGTTATTGGCGTCCCGAAAGACCGCATAAGCCGACGCGACGTTGGCTCTGGCGATATCCAGATTTGGGTTGTTCGCAAGCGCGGTTTCAATAACTCGGTTTAAGTCACTATCTTCAAACAATGCCCACCACTTAGCATCACGCTCGACAAGGGAGAGTGTTTCGTTGATATCTATTTTAGCTAAGGCATTGGCATCCACTAAGTCTGTGACGTCGACAATTGATGTGCAAGCATCCAGTGAAAGTAGCAGTGCGCCTAGCACAAGAGTCTTTAATCGTAATTTTTTCATCATAAGTACCTCATCAATTCCTGATATCGGGTCTATTCGTCTAACGCTCTGGCTGGTTTCTCTGAACTGCCGCGTTTTACTAAATAGTAAAAAAAAGGTGTTAGTACTAGGCCGAAAACTGTCACCCCTAGCATGCCGGAAAAAACCGAGATACCCATGGCCTGGCGCATCTCCGCGCCGGCACCGGTGGCGAACACCAGCGGCAGAACTCCCATGATGAACGCGAGGGAAGTCATCAGGATGGGGCGCAGTCGAAGCAGTGATGCCTCAACAATTGCCTCCATTAATTCCATGCCTTCTTCTTGCTTCTCTTTGGCAAATTCGACAATTAGAATTGCGTTCTTTGTAGCTAAGCCCACCAGCACGATAAAGCCGATTTGAGTGAATATGTTGTTGTCGCCGCCTGTCAATATAATGCCCGTCATGGCTGAGAATAAGGTCAGTGGTACAATTAGTATGATCGCCAAGGGAAGCCTGAAACTCTCATACTGCGCAGCCAACACCAGAAACACTAAAAGCAGTACGAGTGGAAATACGGCCAAAGCGGCGTTACCAGCAAGAAGTTGTTGGTAGGCGAGCTCTGTCCATTCGTAAGTCATACCCGCTGGCAAGGTCTCATCCAGAATTTTCGCGATGGCCTCTTGTGCCTCGTCCGAGCTGAAGCTAGCGCTG
>Ga0208413_1000157_pt1 | contig 59195 bp, 51 predicted proteins | sample AntAceMetag02UKD_FD_184761 | JGI IMG/M metagenome (GOLD analysis project Ga0208413, IMG submission 184761) | Saline lake microbial communities from Ace Lake, Antarctica - Antarctic Ace Lake Metagenome 02UKD (SPAdes) (version 2) | ecosystem: Environmental > Aquatic > Non-marine Saline and...
GGACGCAGCGACGGAGACGGCGATTGTCGCAGTGTTGAGAGATCTTCGCGACCAAGGTAAAACTTTAATGGTGGTGCATCACGATTTACCCACCGCGAAGGAGTATTTCGATTCGCTGCTCCTATTGAATATGAACGTCGTGGCGTTTGGACCAACGAGTGAGGTATTCACGGCGGATAAATTACAGCAAACTTACGGTGGTCGACTGACGATCTTGTCCGAAGTCGCCAACGCATTGGGCGCCGACACGTCCCGCAGAGGCTGATGCGTTCTTGGCGACAAATTTTGACTAGAGCGATTCTGCCGAGCTTGGTGCTGGCAGTGCTGGCGCAGCCGCTGTGGGCGGCAAGCGTGGCGGACGTGACCGAGACGACTTGGCAGGCGCAGCTTTGGCGCTTCTTCAGTTTTCAAGATGCATCCCTGCGTTACGCTCTGATCGGTTCAATAATGCTGGGTCTGAGTTGTGGATTGTTGGGCAGTTTCATTGTGGTGCGCCGAATGGCTTTGGTGGGAGATGCGTTGTCTCATGCAGTGCTGCCAGGAGTGGCGATCGGTTTTCTGTGGAATATGACGAAAGATCCTCTGCCCATCTTTATCGGCGCAGTGCTAGCGGGGTTGGCGGGCACGACGATGGTGACGGCGATTACTAAGACGACGCGACTGAAGGCGGACACGGCATTGGGCCTAGTGCTGGCGTCGTTTTTCGCGGTGGGGGTGTGTATGGTTACCATGATCCAGCGTCTGCCGACGGGAAACAAAAGTGGTCTCGATAAATTCTTTTTTGGTCAAGTGGCAGCGCTGGGCGCGGATGACATTATCTTGATGTCGAGTGTGACGGGAGTCGCGGTCGTTTTAGTCACGTTATTTTACAAGGAATTGCTGCTCACAAGTTTTGATATGGGGTTCGCTCGTTCCAGCGGATTACCCGTCGCTTGGGTGCACCATGGTTTGATGCTTTTGTTGGCGGCAGCGACGGTGATTGCCTTGCAGGCGGTGGGGGTGGTGTTGGTTTCGGCGATGTTGATCACGCCAGCGGCCGCGGCCTATTTGCTGACCGATCGGATGCACCGGATGTTACTATTGGCTTCAGGGTTCGGCGTCACTGCAGGCCTGATGGGCGCGTTTTTGTCATTCGTGGGACCGAGTCTACCAACGGGCCCCTTGATGGTTATTGCGGCCTCCACGGTCTTTTGTGCCGCGTTTTTCTTCGCCCCCAAACATGGGATAGTAGCGCGTTGGTGGATTCATCGAACGAGTGCGGCGCGAACGGGACGAGAAAACACTCTCAAAGCCATGTATCACGTTTGGGAACAGGGAGAATTTCGAGATGTGGGGATAACACTCAAGAGCTTGGCGGAGCGCCGGCGAGAGACGCTGGACGAAGCTTTGCGCCGAGCGCAGGTTCTGGCCACGCACGGGCAGGCGACGGTGCGCAACGATGTGGTTTATTTTACTCCGGCTGGCCAGCAGCGCGCCGCGGAGATCGTGCGGAATCATCGCCTGTGGGAACTGTATCTGACGAATTCGGCCAACATTGCGCCAGATCATGTGCATGAGGATGCGGAGAAGATTGAGCATGTGTTGGGCGAGACGGTAGTCAGGCAACTGGAGCGTCGTCTGAACTATGCGACGCTCGATCCTCATGGCCGTGCTATCCCAGGACCGAGGCAAATTCATGGGGTAGCGATCCCCGCCAATGACGGAGCGGAAGACGGAAAGGCGGCGCCATGAGTGAGTTAATACCACCATTTGATTGGCATCGCGTGATGGTTGCGCCTTGGACCGAGGATCTCTCCCTATTTGGTTGGGTTGGACTCATGGGATTTGCGGTGGCGGCGGCCTGCGGCCTGGTCGGCAATTATCTTATCCTTCGCCGAATGGCGTTGATGGGGGACGCCGTGAGCCACAGCATTTTGCCGGGTTTGGTGATCGCATTTCTATGGTCGGGCAGTCGCGGGACTTTACCCATGTTTTTGGGGGCCTTGGCGGCGGGAGCGGTCACTACGCTGATAATTGAGGCGATTCATCAGCGCACGCGAGTCAAGCAAGACGCGGCAATAGGAATCGCGTTTTCGACGCTGTTCGCGATTGGCGTTTTGCTCGTTTCGATTTATGCAGAACAGGTGGATTTGGACGCGGAGTGCGTGCTATACGGTGAACTCGCCTTCGTGCCCTTGGAGCCGATGGTTAAAGTGGGAAGTTTGGTCTTGGGACCGTTCTCATTTGTGAGGATGGCCGGGGTTTTGTTAGCGGTAGGTTTGCTGATCATGGCCTTTTACAAGGAACTGTTGGTGACCTCTTTCGATAGTGGGCTCGCGCGGTCGTTGGGCATCAATCCGACTTGGGCGCACTATGGGCTTATGGCGATGCTCTCAATCGTGGTCGTGAGTGCGTTCGAGGCGGTCGGTGCGATCTTGGTCATTGCAATGCTGATACTACCGGGGGCGACGGCGGCCCTCCTCACGCAAACGCTTTCGCGCATGCACATGATCGCGATTTTTCACGCGGCTCTGAGCGCGTGGTTAGGCGTAAGCTTGGGGGTGTGGTTGGATTGCTCAATCGGCGCAGCCATGGTCGTCGCGGGAGCGGGGTTGTTTGGCCTAGCTTGGGCATGGCAGGCGTTGCAGGTTTGGGCTGCTCGTCGAGAGGCGAGGGGCGACACTTCGCAGTTGAAAATGCCTAGCAGATGAAAGGAGAACTTGGGGTCGTGATCGGATTGATTAGCGCCGTCGTCAGTTTCGGACAGACGACAGAGAGTCCGTCTGTGGTGCCGGTCGGTCAGTATTGGGTCGAATCGGACCTCATGGCTTGGGCTCGGCCCGAGGCTGGATATCGGTAGACCGAGGTGGGGCGGTTCTCCTTGCGACGGGCGTGGCCGAAAATTGGGATATTCAGTTTGAATTCGCCGGTTGGTCAGAGTCCCGGGTTAAGCAGAATGGTAGGGCCTCGCAGTCTATCTCCGGTTGGGGCGATGTTACTTCACGGACGAAGTGGAATTTTGTGGGTAATGAAAACGAGGAGTCCGCATGGGCTGTCTTACCCGACGGAAGGCTTCCGATTGGAAGCACCGCAATCGGAAGTCGTAAGTGAAAACCGGGGATGGCGATTAGTTACGGGCAACCGGAGGGAAGTGCCAGATGGATGGAGGCAATGATCTCCGTCGATTTGCTCGCCAATGATATTGGCGACCGCGACGCGACTTGGTTTGGGTCGGTTGTATTCGGTCACGATTCCGGTTGGTATTTTGAGGTCCTGTTGGACCACTAATCTAATGCTGGCGGGGAGGTGCCGCTGACCGGGGGGGGGATTGGAATCACGAGTGATGGAGCCGAGGGAATCACCTTTGATTTCGAGTTACGGTCGAGGCTTAACAAGAACGCGTAGGACCTCATGGAAGTGGTCCGGCTCACGTGTTTTTTTGATTCCCGCCGCCCGTCAACCCGCCGTCGAGATGATGTCGGTGGGGTTTCTGAATTTCGCTAGAAACTTAATCCTCAGGTTCGCTTTCCGTAGCCATAGGTAACCGGCTGGACTGATTCGAGTGACTGCAATGCTTCGGCTAGGGTGCTTTCGCCAAATTCCTGCTCGAAAGCCGCGATACGTGATTCGTAGTCTTCAATTAAGTCGGATTTTATAGATTCCTCAACGAACGCATAGCTCAGGGAATTTCGTCCGAGTAATACGATCTCCTGCCAAGACAAGTTATAATGGGTCACGGCCGTGTAATACTCATCTGTCATATTGCTGTCCCACATGCCGCGGTCGTCGGTGTTGAGGCAAACGGGGACGCCGGTGCGGAGCAGTTCCGGGAAAGGATGGTTCTCGAGATCGGGCACGTATTCCAGCAGTCGATTGGAAATCAGGTTGATTTCTATAATGTGCGATCCTGTGCTGGGGTAGCAGGAGAGTATCGGGGTCGCCTAAAATATTTAGCCCGTGTCCGATTCGAGAGGCTCCCAGTAATAATGTGTCGCGGATGCTATGATCCGGACTATCCATCTCTCCGGCGTGAATACTGAGGGTCAGGGTCGGGTAATGTGAGCCCTAAGCCGACGATAGGTTTCTAGAAAACGCCAGGGATATCCTTTGCCGTTCTCTTCAATTCCCGCCATATTGATGGTAATCTAACGATCGCGATGCGCATCGACCCAAGCATAAGTTTGGGCCAGTTTCTCGTTCGCATCGGGCGTGAAGCGGAGCACCATTTCTTGGAAGCGAACGACGAGTCCGGTGCCGACGACGTCGGGTAGGGCAAGACGGGCTTCGAGCATGGCTACGGCGTCTTTGGCAGAGATTTTCGTGCCATCTTGGGCGACCAGTTCGGTCACACCCATATTCATTTCGAGGTAGCGGAGACTCTCGGCCGCAAAGGCTTTGATATTATCGGCCAGGAGTTCAAAAACGACATTCGGATTGGGGTAAATATCGCCAAACCGTGGCCAGCGATGGGCAAAAAACACGAACCGGCTCCCACCGGGGGCATCCAGACGGAACCCATTTAACCAAGCTTGTTTTTCGGTGAGAGTGAGCGCGGATAGTTCAACGTATTCACGCCGCACTTCGGGCGATAGTTTTGCGAAGGAGTAGTGGCGGATAGTGTGATGACGGGCGGTTGGATCAATGGCGTCAGGAGCGGCGTCAAATCGTTCGCGAGCATAGAAAATTTCGCCTCCGTTGCGGGTGGAATCGGTCAATATATCCCAAATCCATTCCGATCGATTTGCGCCACCGAAATGATTGTGTAGATCGCCCCCTTTAGGCAGCGCATAGAGCAGGGAGTAGAGTTATTCCGGGGAGGCGGCTTCGCGCAGTGACTTGAACCGGGCGTCGAATTCTGCGGCCAAACTCACGCATAAAATTGAGCAAATGTAACACCCCAACAATAATCGAAGTAACCTATCCTCAGGTTCTGCCATTAATCGAAAACGTAAATAAAAAGGTGCCCTCTGGCGTTGTCTCGGCTATTTTTCGTTAATGCAACTTACCCGTTTTTCCGTTCCGCCCCTGCAGACAGTCACTCGATCTTTGGCCGCGGTGGCGATGGGGAGAGAGGAGCCCGATTTGGTTATTCGAGGCGGTCGGGTGCTTTCTACCTACACTGAGCGCATTCATGACAACCGAGAGATTTGGATTAAATCCGGGCGCATCGCGGCCGTGAAACCGGCCGGGACGTGGAAGAAATCACGGGGAAGCCAGACCAAAATATTCGACGCGAAAGGAGGAATCATCGCGCCGGGTTTGGTGGATCCGCATATTCATATCGAGAGTTCCATGATGACGGCTTGTGCCTACGCGGAGGGCGCGTTGCTCAACGGGACGACGACTATTTTTTGCGACAGCCACGAGATCGGCAACGTGTGTGATACCGCAGGAATTGAGTGGATGCTCAAGGATGCTCGCCAAGCACCTCTGAATATTTTTCTGACGGTGCCCAGCACGGTGCCGGCTACGTCCGCCGCGTTTGAAACTGCGGGCGGAGATCTGACTCCCGCCAAGATCGGCAAACTATTTGATAAGTGGCCTGAAGCGGTCGCTCTGGGTGAGAAAATGGATTTTGTGCAGGTGGCGATGGGGGATGAGCGTAGCCACGCGGTTCTGGGGGAAGCGATCAAGCGAGGGAAACCGATCAGTGGTCATATTTATGGTCGCGAATTCGTAGCAGCTGGTGCCGCGAGTGGTATCAACGATACCCATGAGGCCATCGACCGGGATATCGCCGATGACTTCTTAGAAAACGGAGTCTGGGTGTTTTTGAGAGGTGGTCCACCCACCACGCCTTGGCATTCATTGCCCCAAGCGATCAAGACGATCACTGAACTTGGGGCGAATCCCAAACGAGTCTGCGTTTGCACCGATGACCGAGATGCCGACGACCTGTTTGTTTTTGGCTTAGATTGGGTGGTCCGAGAAGCCGTCAAAGCGGGTATGAGCAGAGAAGCAGCGGTCAGCATGGGCTCGCTGCATCCGGCGACCCGGTTCCATCAGGACAACGATATTGGTGGACTCGGTCCGGCGCGTCGAGCGGACCTCGTTTTGTTTAACGACGATCTAGTGCCGCAGTGCACCTGGTATGGGGGCGAGTTGGTGGTGAGAAATCGCAGAGTGACGCCACTGCTCGAAGCATCCCTCAGTCACCCCTATCGCTACCCCAAGGCGGCTTACAATACCATCAAACTCCCCAGGTCGCCGAAACTTGTGCCGGAGCTCCCGAAGCAACCGGTCGGCGCCAATGTGATCCGCACCACGCTGCCGGGGATTATCCTCTTTCATGACAGGATTGAGTTGTCGGTCGAAGACTCTTGGTCCGAGCACTTTCGGCAGCACGACCTTTGCTTCGTCACCGTGATTGAGCGGCATGGTCGTTCCGGTGAAGTCGCGCACGGCCTCTTGCGCAATTTCGGCCTAAAGTCGGGCGCAGTGGCGAGCAGTGTGGGGCACGATGCCCACAACGTCATCGTGGCCGGGACAAATGAGGCCGATATGGAACTCGCTTTAGCGACGGTCAAGGAGTCGAGGGGCGGGGTATGCGTGGTTCGTTCCGGTAAGGTCGTCGCCAAAGTAGAGCTCCCGGTTGCCGGGCTAATTTCGGATCTGCGGGCTAAGGACATCGCAAAAGCGACCACTAAGCTTAAGCGGGCTTGGGAAAAGGCGGGCTGCGTCTTGCCCTATATGGGCTTCAATCTGATTCCCTTGTCGGTGATTCCAGAGATTCGGATTACGGATAAAGGACTGGTGACCGTGCCGGGGATGAAAATTTTGCCTCTTTTTGAATAATTCCGCCGCAACCAAGCCGCGTCTCATTTGCGATTATTAGCCCTACCCCCCAATAAAATGGTCATATGACTAATATTTCTGGATCAACGGCAGGCCACGTGCTTTGTGGTGGAGAACCGGACCTCTACTATGAATCGAATTAATTTACACCAATTATTGCTCGCACTCTGCGCAGTGTTAGCCGCCCCGCCCATCGTGTTCGCCCAGTCTAATGCAGAGGCTGAAGGTGAAACGGTTGAGATGGAGAGCTTCGAAGTGACAGATGTTCCCATCGAAGAAAACATCATCCCGACATCCCGCCCGTTCAATTCCGTCTATGGCAGCGATCGCAGCGTGTTGCAAACCCCCCGTAACGTGACGATCATCTCGCGAGAACAGCTCAACGCGATCTCGATTCAGGATGTCCGAGACTTTTCGAAGCTGACGGCAAGTTCCTACACTCGTTCGAATTTTGGTGCGCCCAACACACCGGATATCCGCACGCAAATCGCGGATCTCTACAACAACGGCATGCGGATTGGTCTTTCATCTAACGGCAACGGACTGCCGATTAATTTCAATTCGGTGGAATCAATCAACATTGTTAAGGGTCCGGCGACGGCGGTCTATGGTGCCTCTCAGTATGTGGGTGGCTACGCCGATTTGATCACGAAACGACCTAGTTTCGACAAGGTAAAGGGATCCGTTTCTATGACGGTGGGCAACTACGGTATCTTTCGTTGGACGAGCGACTACAACAAGCCAATCAGCGACAAACTCGCCTATCGGATTTCCTATTCAGGCGAACAATCTAAGGGGTATTACTATGATGCGAAGAGGGAGTCTCAGGCTTTTTACTACGCTTTGACCCATCAAGTGAGCGAGAGCCACAATGCCTTTTACAACTTTGAGCTCTTCTTCGCTGATTATACGGAGAACTTTGGTATCAATCGTCCGACCCAATTGTTGATCGACAAGGGGCTCTACCAAACGGGTCTCAATCAGAACCCCGCCCAAGATTTCTCCGGCGGCGCGTTTCTTGGATATGTGGATAGCTCAGGTGCACCGATCACTTTCGACAACATCAACGTGGTAGCGGGCACGCCTGCACCGAAGTCTGATTTGCAGAATTCACGGTGGGTCGTTGCTGGCTTCCCTGCGGTGAACAATATTTTGCTAGGACCTTTGGTTAAAATTGATCGCCGTAATCGTTTACTCCGCCCGGGAGATGATTCTGAAGGGATCGCGTTTAACGCCCAATCGCTGCAGACGTTCGACGTTTCGCCGGATCTCGAATTCGTCAACAACACCTTCGTGCGCTACGTCGCACGTAACACCCTCTCAGCTTACTCCTATTCTGAGATCATCGATCCGAGTTACAGTATTGAAAATCGTTCGGAATTCCGGATCAGCCGGGACAAGCTCTTCACTAACGCGGGTGTCAGCATCCGTTACCAATACGTGGAAGCCTACAATGATTTCTTCAATGAGCCGGCCAACGCGTGGGATATCACAGAGGATCGTCGCTTCATCAACTACTTCAATTCGGTAAATTCGCCGAACCCATTCACTCAAGTTCCGGTTCCGGGTTGGGACGATCGTTACTACACCCCCGACAACGGTGACTCGGGAATCTCGCGGGCTTGGTATATTTCGCCGTTCGCTCAGTTGGACTACAAGGTCAACGAGCAGTTCTCCATTATTGGTGGAGCTCGGGTGGACCTCCTCAGTATCGACTACAAAGATCCCGCGGGCTTCTTGCCAGGAGATGAGACCACCGTGGGTTTGCTGAATTATAACCTGTCCTTCAACTACGCGATCAATGAAGGCGCCAGCACCTACGTCACTTACCAGTGGAGTGAAAACCCCGTCGGCGCGACGGGCAATGGCGGTGGTTTAACCACCGGTGGTAATGCGACTTTCTCTGGCGATGATCTTCGGGTTGAAGCCGAACTTATTGAGGTCGGCTACAAGCAGAATTTTGCCAATCAAAAAGGCTTCGTGGGGATTTCCGTCTTCCAACAAATTCGTTCAGACCTGCAAATAGATCGTTCGATTGTTGAATTCGACACGACGGGATTGGAAGTCGAAGTCAACTATCAGCCCTCCAAGAATCTCTACGTCACGGCGGGCTATTCCTATCTCGATTCGACGGTTAATTCCGCCCAGTTCGATGTCGGCAACACGTCGCTGACTTCTCCGTTGGATCGTTTCTTTATCCTAGGTCCAGGGGTTTACCAGCGTCAGGGCGTGCCTGATCACCTCTTCAATACGCTGCTCACTTACAAGTGGGATAACGGATTTGGGCTGACGGCCGGCTTGGTTTACATCAGCGACGTGAACAACAACGTGGTGGGATCGATTGTTATCCCTGCACAATTCACGCTCGACCTTACCGCGTTTTATAAGACGAAAAGGTGGGAGGCGAAGCTCGCCTTCCTCAACGCAACGGATGAAGAAAACTGGAGCGCGCCAAACGCAGTTTACGGCAACGAATCGATTGTAGCGGAGCCTGGTGTCCGCGGTGAATTCACCATTAAATACAAGTTCTAAACGAGCGGTTCATTCGATTCGGAAAACGCTGCCGTTAGTCTGGCAGCGTTTTTTTTTAGGCCTACTTCGCTTCAACCGACTCCGGTGGATGGAAACACCAGTGCCAAGGTTCATAGATAGAGCCTGTCCCACGGATGTAATTAGCTTGTTAGTAAATGTTTAAGTGGATCTCAAAGAGGCTAAAAACGGCCATTTTGGCCGAATTTAGGCAAATTGGCTCACTATAATTTCACTCGGTAAATGCCCTTCTTTCCGACAGAGAGATTTTAGCAAATGTGCCGCCCTTTGTCGATCAATGGGATGACCGATCAATTTTGATTGGATCCCTCGTTAAACCAAGCGGTTAGCGGTGTTTAGTCCCATTCCAAATCTGGATCACAGATTGCGTGAAGTGCTGATGGCCGTAAGAATTCGAGACAATATGGCACTTGTTGGAAAATCCCAGTTTTTGGGACAGGCTCTAGATAACACCTTGTTGGTTGTGACGAGGATACGAGAGTGAGAAGCCAAATTCGTGGGCATAGTCATTGAGCCAGTGAAACTCTAGTGTCGTTTCGAATTTTGATTCAAGCTGCAGTGCGCGGGGAGAGCCGATATCAACGGCGCGGCCGGAGTGGTGCTCACTATGGCCCGGGTAAGCACTCACGCGGAGGATCTCCAGCAGAGATTGATTGGCCTGGAGTTTTTCGAGCACCATCGAGTGCTGGCGCGATACACTTCGAAAAGCCGAAATGAGGATCAACTCGACTCGGTTCGATCGAGCGGCCCTTTGCATTCGAGTCCAAGCCTCGGCAGCGACAGGGTCGAGTTCATGGATACGTCCGTTCGGATCGACTTGCACCTGAACTAAAGCCGTCGCTTCCGCGACAACCGGCATTCGATCGAGGTAGTCGAGCGGCGGCGGCGGTAAGTTCATGGATTCTGTCGGGCGGAGAGAGCGAGGGTCTCAGGAATCGGGACAAAAGCCGTAGAGCAGATCGTCGCGCCCCTTGCCGGGCCAGTTGACTTGATCCACATTGAGATGACGCATCACGGTAAAAACCAGATCATTTAAGGCGGCTTCAAAACCGAAAATTGAGAGCAACGGTGGCGCGGAAATTTGCACCACGTAGGCGGTGGCACCGACGCCTCGCAGCATGGCCACGCTGCGTTCCACCATTTTGGCCTCACCAGTCCCGTTGCCCTGCAAGATGATGGCCGGTTTCGGGTGGGCGGTCATTTGCTGAAAGGGACCATGAGCAAATTGTAAGAAGTCGGAAATTGACGGGCAGTTCCAGAACAGGCCTTCCATAAACTTACAGGCCAAGTTTTGGGAAAAATCGGAAATTGGCGCGGCGGTAATTAAGTTGAAGCCACCGGCGAAAGCGCTGGGTAGATTGCACATGTCATTACGCAAAGGGGCGGGCGCGCGCGCCGCTAAGAGCGGTTCCAGATCTTGGCTGGTGGGTAACTCGAAGCGGGCACACTTGAATTGAGCGACGAACTGCATGGTCGCGAGATAACCGGCTAGCGGGCCAACGAACCGGATCAACGTCGTGTATTCTTCCGCGAGCGGAAATTCGATCAATGCTCCACCTTGATCGATCAACCGGTTGAGCAGGCGAGCGCGGTCAAGTTTACCCGCCGCGGCGGCCGCAGTCGGCGTGGTGGCCGAAAAAAGAATGGTGTGATCAAAATCACTCCCGCGGTGAAGCGCGATTTGCGCATTGGGGGATACCCCCTGACTGTAGACAACCAGAGTGCGCCCGCTAAAATTGGAGGCCGGGGCATCGACGAATCCAGAAAGCGGCAGAAACGAAGCCGAACGCTCCGTGTAGAGATTAATCAGCATCGCAAGATACCGGGCATGAGCCTCGGAACTTCCCGTGCCCGTGATCACAAACCTTTGGCTCTCCTGCGTTGCTGGGCTCAGCGGCGTGGGGCCTCGCACCAACATCTGGTCCAGAATCGAGGGAATACGGGCCAGGCGTTCCTCTAACAGCACATGCCCCAGCGGATCATTTGGATTCGAACTACTCATCGTTCATGCACGGATTCATCGTCCAGAAATATCCAACGCTCAACGTCCATGCGATGATGTTGCAGTGCCTCCGCGTATTCGGGTTTTTTTACCAGACTGGAAGGTGAGTTCATCACCATTTGGATTTTTTCCGTATCGACGTGTTGTTTTAACAAAGTGATCGAAGCTTCGTAGTCGCGGCTGTCGTAGTCCACGCCGATATGGCGGTAGGCCTCCACGCTGGAAAGGGCCAATCCGGTCTGAGATAACATTAAGTCGGTCGCATAGGCACCAAAACCCGCGCCGCGGCCGTCGTTATGGATCAGTTGAATGACGCCGACCCCGTAGTTGATAATGTGCTTAACCGATTGTTCGAGTTTATCGCGATTTTCCGCCGTGCGCAGAGGAAAGCGATTAAACAGGGACTCGCTGTGCAAGCGCACCACCGGGATGTCGTAGCCCTTCGCTTTCCCATGGGTCAGGATCACAAATTCCTCACTCGTCACGATGTCGTAGTAGACGTGAACCCGAAACCAATAGGGGGTCGTTAACAGATCTAAGATAGGGTCATCGGGGTGCGCTTTTTGGTAGGTCTTTAGGTTCGCCGAATTAATTCGAACCAAAAAACGATTGCCGCGGATTAACTTGTAGCTGGTCACGAGGGGGTTCTCATCGGCCATATGGTCTTCGATTTTTTTGGCACCGAAGAGCGAGGCGAAGCCTTCCGCACTGAGCAGCACATCATTATCGACCGGCTTCATCGGCAGAAAATAGCTGGCGGAGTAAATGAAGCGCTTGGCGTCGGGGAGCGCGTGGGGTTTGAATGGAATAACCGGCTCGGGGGGCAGAGCGCGTTTGACCAAGGTCGATGCCGGACGATTTAGAATATGTCCGCTGGCCGCTTTTGAAGTGAGATACGCCAGGTTAAAAGGCGAGGGTTCGAACTCCAAGGTTTCGGTATCGACAACGGTGATACCCTGATTGCGTAAGGCAGATACTTTGTCGGGATTATTAGTTAAAACGATAAAGCCGGCGCTGATCCCCAATAGCCGACAAATATCTGATATATTGTCATAGTTTCGGTGGTCTTTTTTCAGGCCCATCGCGGCGTAGGCTTGAAACGTTGAAAGCTGATCAAGCGACGCTTGAACGAGCATACGGTCACGCGACTTCCCGAGATAACCCACCCCTCGTCCTTCCTGCATGAGGTAGAAGATTACCCCGCTTCCTTTCTCGGCGATCGTGGCAAAGGCGCCTTCAAGTTGCTGGACGCAATCACAATCACAGCCCCGTAGTGTTTCGCTGGTGACACACGAGGAGTGCAACCGAGTGTAAAGCACGTCTGCAGTCGAGATATCGCCGAATGCCAAAGCGATAATGTAATGCTTGTCGACGATGTCCTGAAATATGTGAGTGCGAAACGGTCCGTATTCAGTCTCCAGCGAACACGTCGCGACGTAGAGCGTCGTGCCGTAGAGAGGACGGTCATCAACTCCCTCGGGTTTAAGGATACTCCCGGTTGAGTGCTGCATCTCAGCGACGAGTCGTTCAAACTCCGGGGGGATGAGCGGAGCGTGAGGGGTCGGACTGGATGACTGATCGAGGGATACGGACATGTAAGATAGATCTGGATTGGCTATCCAGAGAAGGGGAAGATTTGAAAAAACTGGAGGAAGAATACGGCCGCGATCACGTATCCGGCGATAGGGAATTCCCGCGCCCGTCCCGTCACCACCGCCAGAATAGCGGCCGCAATCAGGCCGATACCGATTCCCTCCGCGATACTGAAGGTAAGGGGAATACACAAAATGGTGAGCATCGCAGGCGCCGCGATGGTGAACTGTTCCATCTTAATTTCGGTCACCGACTGGAGCATGAAGATTCCGACGACGACTAATGCCGGAGCGGTAGCGGCGGCGGGAATGGCGAGGATAAGGGGCGTTAAGAGTAGCGCCAACAACATGAGCACCGCAGTGGTAACAGAGGTGAGACCGGTGCGACCGCCTGCTTCGACTCCCGCGGCTGACTCGATGTAACTCACGACGGTAGAAGTGCCACCCAGTGAGCTGAGGATTGCGGCAATCGAATCTGCGATGAGCGCTCGCCCGGCTTTGGGCAAGTTTCCTTGATCATCGAGCAATCCGGCGCGTTTGGTGACGCCGATTAACGTGCCGATATTGTCGAACATATCGACCATTAGCAGGGTTAGAATCAGGGGTAAGGCGGCTTGCAGCGCGGTCCAATCCTGGAGGAAACCAAATTCCAATTTTAGAAATACTGGTTCGGGCGAGGCGGGCAGTGAGAACAGGCTACCGGGAAGATTGGTCACGTTTCCTCCCGCGCCATTAGAAACGAAAACACCGAGGACAGTGGTGACCGCTATGCCGATGATAATGGCGCCGGGCACCTTCCGGGCGACCAGACCGAGGGTGATCGCAATTCCGGCTAAGCAAAGGGCGACGGGACCGGAAGAGAAATTCCCGTGGCTGACAAACGTGGCAGGATTACTCACGATTACGCCCCCGTTTTTTAAGCCAATGAAAGCGATGAAGAGACCGATTCCGCAAGTGATGGCCATCTTCAAGGAATAGGGAATGGCCCGCACGATTTTCTCCCGCACTCCCGTGACAGAAAGTAGCAGAAAAATGACCCCGTTGACGAAAACCATCCCGAGTGCTTCCTGCCAGCGAACGCCTGCGCCGATGCATATGGTGTAGGTGAAGAATGCGTTAATTCCCATGCCTGGGGCCAGAGCTAACGGGAAATTGGTGAGCGCGGCCATGAGCACCGTGCTCACGGCGGCGGTCATGGCGGTGACGGTGACCAATGCGGCCTGATCCATTCCTGCATCGGCCAGGATCAGAGGGTTGACCGCCAAGATGTAGGCCATCGCAGCAAAGGTGGTGAAACCGGCTTGGAGTTCTCGAGGAACCGTGGTGCCGTTTTCGGAAAGCTTGAACATACGATTGAGCATGGGCGTAAAATGGATGGACCTCGGAGTTCCCGATGGAGCGTCGAGATTGGGGGAAGATCCGTTGCGATCAACGCGCGAATTTCAGTCGAAAACTCGCGTTTAGGCGGACGGGTTAAAAGCCGAAGATCCCACTAGGTCTTTTGCCGCTTTTCACGATTCACCGGGAGTTCACCGCGGGAGTGACAACGCTCAAGTAACCACGGGATGGCGGAGCTGGTGCGAGAAGGAAAAATAAACTGTAGCCCTAAGCTCAGTCCGTTTTGCAGAAAAACGGGGACCGTTACCACCGGTAGTCCGGCCAAGCTGACGGGAGTATTGAAGGCGAGAAGGGCATCACGATTGTTCTGGTCACAGTCGTCATGCTTCAGGGCGGGGGTCGGCGCGACGGGCATGACGACAAAGTCGTGGTGGCGAAAGAAAGTGGCAAATGCCGCTTTCACTCCGAGTTGATACAGACGCGCCGCATGCAATTGGCGCGCGGTCCAGTGGCGGCCCCGATCGATCCGTTGCCAGACGACTTCTCCGTATTGATTTTTTTTCGCATCGATAAAGCGTTGGTGGATGCCGAAGGCTTCGGAGCTTTGGAGAACCGCGTAGGCCCAAGTGGAATCCGTGATCCGATTGGCAAGCTCCGAGGACGGCCCCGTTGGGGTCCCGACTAATTGTAACATCCGATCGAGCAGTGACTCTTCAAATTCGGATGATAACTGGTGGCCAAGGGAACGAGCAGTGACGAATGCGAATCGTGGGTTTTCGATCACAGTCCGCTTTGATGTGACCAAAAGCGAACACAGCACCTGAAGGTCACGGGCATTCGACGCCAGCCAGCCTGCCGTATCGAAACTGGGGGCCAGAGGAAAAGCATCTTTGATCCACAAATGTTGCGGCACATCACGCCAACTGTAGATGCCACAATAGGCGGCCGGAACTCGAAGGGACCCTCCCGTATCGGTTCCGAGGGCAAAGGGCACCACACCGGCGGCGACGGTGGCCGCCGATCCACTGCTCGAGCCTCCCGTCGTGCGATCAGGGAGAAGCGGATGATTCAATCGACCATAGTGGGGGTTTTCTCCAGTGAGACCGTAGGCAAATTCGTGGAGGTGAGTGGTGCCGACGGGGATGGCACCGTGACCGCGTAGCGCGGAAACGAGCGCGCTGTCCCGACGGTTTTTTTTCCTCAAGAAGGCGCTGCCAGCGCGGGTAGTCTGATGGTTAATCGGGAACAGGTCCTTCACGGCAAAAGGGACGCCGCTGAGCGGAGAATCCGAAGACGCAAGCCAAGGAAGCTCAGACACGTGCGACCAGGTTGCCCGTTGTTGGGCGTCAGATTGTGCCGTGCGACGGCGGTGAAATTCAATTTCCGCCTGCCCCGCATTGATGCGAAAAAGTGCCTGCCATGCCGAAATATCCATCACTTTTAACCCTTCGAGTTTAAGATGAAATTAGCAATGGTCAGTCCAAAATTTAAGCCCGCCATATCGGCGGGCCTAAATGAAATCGTTTGTTATCCGACTGCCCGTGCCGGACAGATCAAATCATCGGCATATGCGGCTCACTGGACACTTCATAATCAATGCCATCCATTCCGAATCCAAACATCTTCAGAAATTCGGCTCGATAACCATCAATATCAGTCAACTCCGCTAGATTCTCGGTCGTGACTTGGGGCCAAATTTCTTTAACCGCATTTTGAATCTCTGGGGTCATTTCCCAGTCGTCGACGCGCACTCTACCGGCCTCATCGAAGTCGATGGCATTACCGCTGTAGAGTTGGGTGGCGAACAGTCGCTGCATTTGCTCGATACAGCCTTCATGCACCCCCTTTGCTTTCATGAGTTTGTAGATAATGGAGATATAAAGAGGCACCACGGGAATCGCGGAACTCGCCTGAGAAACCAGCGCTTTGTTGACCGATATCATGGCGCGACCGTAGCCGTTGGCTTTGAGCATCGCATCGATGCGTTTGCTGGCGGCTTCCAAGTCATTTTTGGCCAAGCCGATGGTTCCGTTCTTGTAAATTGACCAAGTGACTTCCGGTCCGATGTAGGAATACGCCACCGAAGTCGCGCCAGGAGCGATTAATCCCTCGGCATCTAACTCCTTGATCCATCTTTCCCAATCATCTCCACCCATGACCGCGGTGGTATCTGCGATCTCAGCGTCATTTGCCGGTCCGATAGTGATATCGCTTACAATCCTGCGATCAGTATCAACGGTCTTATTAGAGTAGGATTCTCCGACTGGTTTTAGCACGGATTTATGAACCGCTCCCGTGTCAGGGTGAGTCCGGCGAGGAGAGGCCAGAGAATAGACGATGAGATCGACTTGGCCCATTTCTTCTTTGATGGCCTTGATCACATCGGTTTTGACCTGATTCGAGAAGGCATCTCCGTTGAAATTCTGGGCATACAAACCGGCCGCACGGGCTTTTTCCGTGAAGGCAATGGTATTATACCAACCTGCGGTCGCGAGGCGCCCATCCTCAGACGGTCGCTCGAAAAACACGCCGATCGTTGAGGCACCTGACCCGAAGGCGGAGGTGACCCGAGACGCCAAGCCAAAACCGGTGGAAGAGCCGATTACGAGCACCTTTTTGGGACCATCTTTGATGGAGCCTTTCGACTGCACATAGTCGATCTGTTGTTGGACATGCGCCGCACACCCCTGAGGATGCGAAGTGACACAGACAAAACCGCGAACACGGGGTTTAATTACCATGAGGGGTGAGCTTTTCGGGCGAGGGCTGAGAGGCAAGGCCGGAAATTTTAACCTTCGGGGAGTTTCCCCAGAAATCTCACGGTATCTTTCGAATCGTCGCTGAGTCGCATCACGAGTTCAAATCCGCTGATCGACGGATTAGTGGTATCTGATATCTCGAACCAACGTCGTCGGGGGGATGAAGGGACGGCAGTTGTCGGGATTGGTGTTGCCACGTTCGATTTAGGTCCCTCGGGGAAATGAGCCAAAAATTCTATTTCATAGTCCGCTGAGTTTTCCACCTTTCCATCCAAGATGAGAACGCCTTGCCGTAACTTCGGATCCCAGAGAACTTCGAAATTCACCTTCAGGTGCCAACTTGAGGATACGGCCGAAAGCGGAATGACGAGAAAGCGCGATAAATCGCGATAGTCATATCCACCGGCCGATTTAAGGACCCGTTCCATTTCCAGTTCTTGCGATAGAAGTTGTTCGGTTACTCGGATGAGGCGCAGCTCAGATTCAGCCAACGCTAAACGGGAATTGAGTTGTAAAACATACCCGCTACTCAGGCCGAGGGCAGCGAAGGCGGTAACCGTGAGAAGGAAGATTTGGGGGGTCGAATAACCCTGAGGAACCCTCCGCCGCTGCGAGGAAAGAGAGGAGGGCGACAGGTCGTTTTTTTGGTTCGGCATCCGTTTTATTAATTTAAAAGATCCAAAGACCGATAATTCCCAACAGGATAAGTATCGCGATCGTGTTCAGGGCCTTGCGCTCTCCCCGGGTTAGATTGAAGAGCATGGTCTAAATTCCGAAGGGCTGAAGATGCTCAAATAGATTCGTAAACAATGGGTCATCGTCGATTTCTGCCCAAGGGCGATTGGCGGATAATCTGACAAAAAGCTGCTCACCACCACTGCGCGCCCCATACCGAAGCACTGATGAGATCATTTCGATCGGTCGTCTCGGGTCTAAATCGCGCAAAACGTCTCGATCGTAGGTGTGCCAATACCAAACGTGGCGAGGTGATTCATTGTAGGTGAAAACACGATACTCAGCAGGAGTTGTTCGTCGGCTTAAAAGCGGGAGTTCAATCGCGTCAGTGCTTTGCGGGACGGCGACCCAGCCAGCTCCCGGCCAGCAAGCATCCGGAGTGTGTGATGCCACATTGCTCACGGAAGTCTGCCCCGGTCGCCAGTAAGCCAGATAGATGGTCACGTGAAGGGGGGGGCCATCTATTGTCGTTTTAGAGTAAGAACGCTGAGCCAAATCCTCGGTTTCTAGAATATTTGAAAACCGATAAAGATCCTGAGGAGATGACGTCGTCCATCCTTCGATTTGAGCCGGGAGCCAACTGGCGATTTCAGGCGGGACTACATCGGCTCGCGGCGCAGGGCGGGTAATCGCCACAAGCGAAACTATCCAAACCAGAGCGACCGCGCATCCAGAGCTCAACATCAACGCCAAATGAAAAGGCGTATTCGAATCCGTCTGTGGGCGTGACTGAGGGGCCGCAATTTTGGGTTGAGAGGTGGTCGATTCGAACCGTTCAAGCACGATCGCCAGAGCGGCGAGAAGAAGCGCGGTCACGACCAAAATTGCATACCCCGTCACATCGTGCCACGCCCCTTCAATATCCACTCCGGCATTAGCCAGTAAAGTGAGCGAAAGAGAGCGAATGAAATTCATTATCAGCGCCAGAACAGGGGCGAAAAGAATGAGGGTAATTCGGCTCGCAATTGACCGAACAAACGCCGCCGAAAAAAAGAATCCCGCATAGATACACGAGAGTAGACTTCGAACCCCACTGCAGGCTTCTTCGACGCCGACCGAGGCGTGGGCCAAATTAATTATATTACCGTTTTGGACGGCAGGTATTCCAAATAGGTGGAGTGCTCGGAGAACGTTATCAGTGACTCGAAACTGCAGGCCCAACGTGAGTTGATGGGAGGTGCCAGGAGGCAGGGGGAGGCTGAAAAACCAAAGGGAAATCGCAACGGCCACGATCCAACTGAATGGAATGACACGCACCGTCGAAGAAGCGCAGTAGATCCAGGCCGAAACCAGTAAGCCGGCGACACTGCTCCCCATTAAGAACTTCACCACGGGATGCTGCCATTCAGTGGCGACGGCATAAAGCGACCCGAGAAAGAAGAGGAGCATACTCCCGACGAGGACGAACAAAAATACCGTTGAAACAAGACGAGGCCGATCTGGCAAAAAACGCTGCGGCCCACGGTTCAAGCTTTCGCGAATTAACAGCCAGAATAGGACAGGAGTGAATAGGCCATGAGACAAGTCAGGGTCTTGGATCCAAGCGGGGAAAATATAGCTGATCCATGCGCCCAGGATCAGAACGACCAAGGCGATTGCGACCAGTCCCGTCGGCTTAAATCTGAGTCGAGCGGCTTCCCACATTGAAGCTAGGGCAGACCCACTCATTGCCCAAGATCCTCAAACCAATCCCATGCAGCGTAAGTCATATCAAATGACAGGGGCCGGATCGCGGGGAGCACGTTCTGAATGCGATATCGGGTGGGTTCCTTCACTGCCATGGAGATGGCCAGAAGCGCGAGAGGTGGGGTGCCCGTTAATTTCTGAATAGATTGTATGATCTCGGTCTGCATCGATTGATCCTGATGAGCAACTGCGATAAGGTAAAAGGCCGTCAAAGATTGAATCCTTTCTTTTTCATCAAACACATCAAGGGGGTTCACCGCTTGCTTCACGAGGGCGTAAAGTTGAGCGTTAGGGTATTCCAGCAGGTGTGAAGCCAGGACCTCAATTTGCGATAAACTAGGAACTAAGCGCACAAGACTCCCCATCAGATCGTTGTATCGATTATCGAACCCACCAGCGGCGTAGGCCGCGAGTTGAAGTCGAATCCTGTCTCGGTTAGAAAATCGATCGGACGAATCGTTGAGTAAGAGTAGCCCACGATTCTGGTAACCTAGTTGAATGAGTCGCTGGATTCGGTAGTGTAGCACAAAATTTGGCTCAGATGCGCCCGATAGGCCGGAGAGAATCTCTTTGGCTTCGAGCGGAGTCTTCGATCGGACGAGTTGCTCCATCGCAAGAATTTGTTGCACACCATCGGGCAGTGGATTGCTCGTGGTTTTGAGTTCTTCCAGCAACTCGTTGTTCTTGGTGCGAATATTGGCGAATAGGAACGATTGTAGCCAAGCCGCCGTTGATTCCTGATCGAATGACAAGGCGTCAGCTGCGAGTCGCTCTAATTTACGGAAATCGCCTCGTGCGAGTAAGCCCGTGACCCACGCTCTCGCGGTCGCGGCTCGTTGGTCTTGATGCTTGGTTAACAGGTCTTCGTAAATCTGGTCAGAGTGCTGAGGGCGACTGGAGGACCAGAATTGGGCCAATAGCCTACCTACGTCATAATTATCCGGAGTGTATTCATAGGCTAACGAGAGCGCCATTAAGGCAGTAGACCCATCCCCTCGGGCAAATGCAGTTTCTGCCTGCCGCGTGAAAAATTGCGATCGCGCTTCGTCAATTTTTTCCCAAGCCGGAGGCCAGGCGATGGTTGAGAAAGAAATGGGATAACCGATGTAGCGCATTACGCCGAAGATAGATCCGGCTACGAGCATATAGCTCAGGAAAATAGTGCCGCCGTAAACAACCAGAAACCGTCCCCAGAACGGACGAACTTGCGCAGTATCTACGCTGCACTTGAACTCTCCTGCTTTGTCGGCCTTGGGCAGAGGGCAAACTTGGCGAAACCTGGCAGGCTTCTCAAAAAGCAGCGCGGGTTCGCAGCCAGTTTCACCCGCTAATCCGGAATCTGAGCGGGTCTGACATGGGCATATGGACTTCGATCGCCGAGCACTAAAAATCGTCTTGCGGACGTTCCAGAAAAACAGTCCCCAAGCGATTCGAAATAAGTCGGTAGTCCAGCCCATCAAAGTGAGACCATCAATGAACACCGTTGGGGCGCGGGCAATCCGTAAGCGTGGCTTAGCCTCGGGTTTAAATTCTATCCGAATCCCTAGATTATTCTAAAAACATGAGTAGGCTCCGTGAGTTCCTCCCCCCCTACACTTATGATACCTCGTAGATCTTTTGTTACCACTCTTTCCCTTGTGATCGCGATCTCTGCAGTTCAGCTCAGCGCCGCGGCTGCCAAGGTCGGTAGTCCTGCTCCCGATTTCATCCTTACAGACATCAAGGGAAAAACTCACCACCTCGAAGAATATGAGGGAAAGACCGTCGTATTAGAGTGGGTGAATCCTGAGTGCCCGTTTGTGGTGAAACACTACCGATCAGGCAATATGCAGAGGCTGCAGCATGCGGCGACAAAGGATGGCACGGTCTGGTTGACGATCAATTCAGGTCGGACCGGAGCCCAAGGAGATTTCGAGCACGATAAGGCCCAAAACTGGGCGGGACGAGTCGACGCTGGGTTCACGAGTTATCTGCGTGACAGCAGTGGCAAAGTGGGACGGGTTTACGGAGCTAAAACGACCCCACACATGTTCGTGATTAATCCAGACGGGATTCTCATTTACGACGGTGCGATCGATAGTATCGCATCAACTCAAGTTCGAGACATCCAGCGAGCTGAAAATTACGTTGAAAAAGCACTGGCGGCGGTGAAATCAGGAACGATCCCCGACAAATCTACGAGCCAACCCTACGGGTGTAGGGTAAAATATTGAGCTAGATATAAGGCGTTGAGAGGAGGATCCTGACTGGTGATTGAGAAGGCTGTCTAGACTGCGACCTCGAACAAGTCTCGGCCGAAATGACCGTCCGCGACGTGATTAACCGGTCCGGTCATCCGGATCGCATAATCTTGGCCAATTTCAATTTGGATAGTGCCCCCCGGCATATGGACCGCGACTGACTGATCAACTCGCCCGAGACGGTGGGCAACGGCAGCGGCAGCACTGGAGCTACTCCCCGAGGCCAACGTATAACCCGCCCCGCGCTCCCAGATCTCGATTTGAATATTTTTTCGGTCGAGAACTTTGAGAAATTGGACGTTGGTTTTACGGGGAAAATTGGTGTGGACTTCGAAAGCGGGACCAAACTCCCGAGCAATTTGTGCTGAGATAGAATCTAAGAGAATTACGCAATGGGGGTTACCGATGGTTGCGGCGCAAAAGGTAAAAGCTCGGCTGCCGATTTCGATCGACTCGTTGATGACCTCTCGAACGGGGCCTACCACGGGAATCTGATCGCTGCGGAAACTCACTTGTCCCATATTCACGCTGATGAGGCGGTCCTCTTTTTCTAGATTGACCCTCACCTGACCGCCCTGTGTTTCGATGGTGAAGTTCGGCATTTTAGTCGCGCCGATATCCGACAAGTAACGAGAGAAAATCCTCAAACCGTTGCCCGACTTTTCGGCCTCCGACCCATCCGGATTATAGATACGCAATCCGAAGTCACAGACCTGAGAGGGCGTTGGGCCCCAGAGAATACCGTCGGATCCAACGCCGAAATTCCGATGGCAAATTACGCGAATCTGACGCACCGAAGGGGATTCCCAGTCCGGAAAATTATGAGGATCCAGCACGATGTAATCATTTCCTAACGCATGATATTTAGAGAACTTCATTTTAAAGAACCGTCCGAATGGGCCGGAGGCATGCCTTCGTCGATTAATCCGTCAGCGGAGGCGGGGACGTGGCCAAAAAGGCCTTTGGATTTGATCGCTGCAGTGACGGATTCCGGAACCATAGCCTCCCATGAGGCATCGCCAGATTGAATCTTTTTCAATACATCGCGGGAGATAATGTCGAGGATGTCGGGGTTGAACCCTACGATGCAATCGATGTAGTGATTCTCCATTAAGTGAGCATACAAATTGCGTAGATTCGGGCTCACTTGGAGGTTTCGCGCCGTCACCAAAACATCAGCTGAAAATGCGTGGGTGGTGATGGTGGCGGGGGCTTCGTTTGCAGGCTTTTCAGCATTTACGTAGGTGTCGTAAGCCGACCGACGCATCGGGTAGACATACAACCGCACCGCGTTGCGAAACAGCCGCCCAAATGACTCGAGAATTCCACCAGGAAGGCTCTCGTAGTATTTCTCGTTAAAGACTTCCAAGAGATTATTAACTCCCATCGAAACGCCTATCATCTCGTCGGTGTAACGACGGAAATAGGTGGTAAGTCGGTAATACTCCGGGTAGTTCGAAATTAGAACGGTCAGCCCAATCGAACTCAGGAGATCGACTCTGGAGAGGAAGTCTTCGGCGTCTATATCGCCTGAAGCTAAGAGGTTGTTCATGGTTATTTCCATGAGAACAACGAGATCTTTCCCCTGCATGGCGGGTTCCTGCATGAACTGGGCGCACGCGCAGTTGAGCATGTCGATATTGACGCGAGTCACGGGACGGAAACTACCGCGCTCGACGAGAATTGCTTTTCGACTGAGCACTTCTGATGGCTGAAGCACCTCTTGGTCACCGCCGAACATGACCGCATTGGTGAGGCCGTATTGCACCAGCAGGAGCGACATGAGTCGATTATCGACATCGGTGAACGCAGGTCCGCTGAACTTGAGCATATCAATCTCGATCCGGTCGTGACTCACGTTGTCAGCCAGAGAGGCGATGAGTTGATCCGGGGATTCAAGGTAGAAAAACGCCCCATAAATTAGGTTTACCCCCACGATCCCGATCGCTTGCTGTTGCAACAAGTTGTCTTTGTCCCACATTCGCACATGGATGATAATCTCGGACGCTTTAGCTCCAGGGTGAGCCTGGAATCTAATCCCCATCCATCCATGGCATTCATTGTTACCTTTGAAACTCTTGGCGGCAACAGTGTCGGCAAATACAAAGAAATTTGTGCGGTCACCCCGCTCTTCAGAAAGCCTCTCATCGAGCAGAGTGTATTCGTGGTCGAGCATTGTGCTAAGACGCTCAGTCGAAACGTAACGAGGGGCTTTACCGTAGATCGCGTCGCTAAACTTCATATCGTAGGCCGACATTGACTTAGCAACTGTTCCGGCCGCGCCGCCCGCTTGGAAAAACATTCGGGCGACTTCTTGGCCTGCTCCAATCTCCGCAAACGTGCCGTATCTACTGTCATCGAGATTGATTAACAGTGCTTTGCGGTTCGTGGTAAGAAGGGTCGGCGCAGAGCTCATTGGGCGGTAAAGTAAGCAGTCGGCGGCGAAGCGCAATCTTCCCGTATTTTGACCGTTGCCCAATAGATTTTACCGGTCAGCCAATTGGTCTGGCAGACCGGGACGATCGGAGTTCTAGTCTCTTTCATATGAAATCATTTTTTTCATCATTTTTGGGAAGTTTTACTGCGCTGGTTCTCTTTGTTTTTGGCGGAGGATTCTTGTTGTTTTTGGGCGTGTTGGTGGTCGCTTCGTTTAGTGAGCAACCGCAAGCGACGGTAAAGTCCGGTTCCTATTTAGTTTTCGATCTTTCCACGAACATAACTGATGCCCCCGCGCAGCTAGAGGCAGGCGCGTTAATGGCCGCTTTTACGGGCGGAGATATCCCGAACCAATTACAAACCCGTCTCGTTACCCGAGCACTCCATGAAGCGGCGGCGGATGACCGCATCGAGGGAATGTTGATCAAAGGAAGTTTTGCTCCTCAGGGTTACGGCACGTCCTTTGCCGCGCTCCAAGAAGTGCGCCGGGCGTTGGAAGTCTTTAAAAAATCGGGTAAACCGATTCACGCCTACCTGCAGTATGCCGATACTCGAGACTTCTATATTGCCAGTGTCGCTGACGATCTTGCGCTCGACCCCAACGGAATGGTTTTCATGCCGGGCCTCGCATCAGAGGGCATGTTTTTCAAGGGCCTGTTCGACAAGTTTGGCATCGGCGTTCAAGCGGTTAAAGTCGGGGAGTTCAAATCGGCGGTCGAGCCCTACACCCGGACTGATTTCAGTCCGGAAAATCGGGTGCAACTGGAATCACTTCTCGGCGAGCTGTGGGGCGAAATGCGGGATACCGTGGCAGAAGCCAGACAGATGAATGGACAAGCGTTTCAAGCGTTGATCGATAGCGGTAAAAGCTACATCGCCGAAGATTTGGTGACGGCAAATTTGGTCGATCGCTTGGTGTATACGGATGAGGTTTTGCAGGACCTGAAGGAAAAGACCGGCGTGAGTGATCCGAAAACTCCGTTTAAACAAGTTAATCTTCCCGCCTATATTTCGCAGATCCCCAAAGTCTCTGCGGCACCAGAAGAAACGCCCCAGGACCTGGGATCGTCAAAGGGACGGGTGGCGGTAGTCTACGCCGAAGGTGTAATTGTGGATGGATCCGGCACGCCCACTAGCGTAGGGGGATCGAAATTTGCCCGTGAAATCAGAAGATTACGACAAGATCCCGCCGTGAAAGCGATCGTGGTGCGGGTGAACAGTCCAGGCGGGTCCGCGACAGCCTCCGAACATATCCTCCGGGAGCTAAGATTAGCGAAGGAAACACTACCAGTGGTGGTTTCCATGGGAGGTTATGCCGCCTCTGGCGGCTATTGGATTTCAACTCATGCTTCCCGTATTTTCGCCGAACCCTTAACGGTCACCGGCTCCATTGGCGTCTACGGTTATGCATTTAATATCGCAGAATTAAGCAATGATTTTGGTATTACATGGGATCGCGTTAAAACCGGAAAATACGCGGACACGCTTTCGATTTCTCGCCCCAAAACTGAAGACGAGATCGCGCTGATGGAGCGAATGACCAATAAGATCTATGAAGATTTCATTCAACGAACGGCCGAGGGAAGAGCCATGGAACCGGCCGCGGTCAGAGACATCGCTGAAGGAAGAGTATGGACTGGATCCCAAGCACTCGAATTGGGGCTCGTCGATGAGTTAGGGGGACTTGCAGACGCCATCGCCTACGCCGCCCAATCAGCTGAGTTGGCGAAGGGGTTTCGGGTAAGCGAATTTCCCGCCAAAAAAGAACTCGCCGAAGTGATTGCCGAGGCATTGGAGCAGTTTCAGCCGTCGGCGACCAAGGCTGGCTGGTTGAACAAAGTGTCCCAAGAGGCGAGTAAAGTGGTGAGTGAGCTGGAACAGTTTAACGACCCTCGGGGGGTGTACGCCCGGATGCCGTTTGATCTTTTGATTAAATAACTCGTATCGATGCGGTTGCTGTAATCCCTTCGCTGATGTCTTCTCACAAGCTTTCTACTGACGTTGCCGCAACCGTTATCCCTGCTGGAACCGATGTAATTCTACCGGCCGGATTAGAAGTCCATATTGTGCAGACCTTAGGTGGAAACGTCACCGTGCGAACAGAACAAGGTCTCTGTCGGATTGCGGAGTGCGATGTCACCGCCATCGATGGCTTCACCCCCGAACGCGAAGATACTGATCATGGTATCTCAGAGTTCAGTGAATCCGCAGTTTGGGAGACGCTTAAAACCTGTTTTGATCCAGAGATTCCTCTAAATATCGTCGATCTAGGACTGGTGTATGACATGATTGTCGAGGACCACGGCGAGAGTGGTCGGACCGTGGAGGTTAAGATGACGCTAACCGCTCCGGGATGCGGCATGGGGCCCACTATCGCAGAGGACGCCCGATCAAAAATTGCCGCGTTACCTTCGGTTGCAGAGGCTAAGGTTCATATCGTATGGGATCCGACGTGGACACCTCACATGATTTCTGAAGAGGGTCGCAAAGTCTTGGGTCTCTAATCGAGTTCGCGGGCCAGAACGGGGACTAACGGTCACGCGCGTCCTACCCGCAGGTAGGAGTTTCACAATTGGGTCTAGCAATCACCCCGGGATAAGGTTCGTCCGCAAACTCATGATCTGGGGTCTCTAACAGGTGCCGACGACATACGGCAAAGAGTTCAGCTTTGGATTTTGTGCGGCGCATGTCGTAAAGGAACGCTCCCTGTGAATCTACGCTCTGACCGACGAAGTTAAGAAACTTCTTCATCCGGTTCACGTGAGCGAGTTCCGGGACCTGTGATGAGGCGGTCGCTAAAAAGAGCGTATCGATGTAATCGTAGACCTGCGAAAAAGTGATACGGGCTGGCTCTGCTCCAGCAAAAATGCTGCGGCATTGGGAAAAGATCCAGGGATTACGAATCGCGTGTCGGCCGATCATCACACCGGCGGCCCCCGTCTGTAAAATAATCCGTTGGGCCGCTTTGGCTGAGGTCACATTTCCATTGGCCAGAACGGGGCAGGGGACACGATTAACGGCGTGTGCGATGAGGTCGTAGTGCACTTCGCTGCGGTAGCCTTCTTTGACGGTGCGCCCATGGACAGTCAGGAGATCGACGTTGTTCTCAGCTACCGCGTCTAAAATTTCGTCGAACGATGACACGTCATCGAACCCAATCCGCATTTTCACGGTGAATAATCCTGAACAAATACTCCGAAGCTTCGTGAGTATTTTTCGAATTTTCTCAGGATCGCGAAGCAGTCCTCCACCGACATTTTTTTTGTAAACTTTTGGTGCGGGGCAGCCGAGGTTGAGATCGATTCCGGCGACAGGATGGCGTGACAGTTCCGCCACGGTCCGTTCGAGATGAGGAATTGATTCTCCGATTAGTTGAGCAAAAATTGGTCTTTCTGTTTTGTTAGCGGTAATTGAGTGAAGGATGTGTTTTTCTAGCCGGGAGGTGTCATGAACTCTAAAGAACTCGGTCACGAAATAGTCGGGCGATCCATATCCCGCGACGACATGCATGAACGCATGGGTCGTGACATCTTGCATCGGTGCCAACGCCGTGAGTGGTTGGCCGGCGACGACTCCGGCCGGTATTTGACGGCTAGCCGCCACATCCGCCAAATCAATCGTCGTCATTTGAGGGGTCTTCTTGAGCACGTTGCCGAAGCACTCTTTCCAGAATATCTGTCATGTCCTCGACAGAATCAAAAACATCGCGGGTGACAAAAATAGGGCGATCAGACTGCAAGGCAAGAATGGTGGAATCACTGGGCCGGGCATCCAGCTCCACAATTTTTGTGCCTAATTCGTTCTTCATCCGGAGCAAAATACGGGCGTAGAAGGTGCCTTCATTCACGGCATTAATAATCACGTGCTCGAGTTCGACTCCGAACCCGAGAAAAACTTGCCCGATAAGGTCATGAGTCAACGGACGGTCCTTTTTGACCCCATCAAGAGTCATTTGAATGACATTACCGACGGCGTGATCCACGTAGATCACGAATGTCTTTTCATCTGTGCCGAGAAAAACCGCACACCCGTTGGCCGTCGGCATCACCCCACGAATCGATACTTTGATAACATCGGCATTCATACAGAAGCAAAGGAACCGATGAGCGGCCCGGGTGCAAGCCGCTCAATCCTGATGTTCAAACCCCCAAAGACTAATGCCGGATTTACGCGCCGCCAAAATAACGTGTTCTTTGTCTACGATGATGACCCGCCCACTTTCCAAGGCCGCGGCTTTGACGTTGGCTTTCACCATTGATTCGAGGGTGCCAAGGCCAAAGCAGGGGACGTCAAATCGATAGTCTTGAGCGCGTTTTACAGTTTTAACGAAAAGGGAATCGTCCGTTTTGAATTCACCAGCGCGAGCGATCATCGCATCCGTTCCTTCAAAAGCTTCCACTGCTAAAACCGTGCCCTTACGGACGACGCATCCCTGGCCGATGTCCAGCCGGGCGCATTCTTTGGCAATTTGGATACCATGCGCAACGCAGTCCGCCGAGACCGGGAATTTCGCACCAGTGATGGAACCGATCGAGGCGAGTTGCTCATCCAAAAAACTGCGAGCATCGAGGAGCGTCACACCCAGTTTTTCAATTTCTTGGGCAATAGCTCCAAAAATAGTTTCGGCATTTCGGCGCTTGAGAGAGAAGAGTATTTGCGCGGCTTTCAGGTCCGGATGTAGCCCCTTAAATAGTCGTCGAGGAGTGATTTGACCAGCCATGATCGCGTAGCCCGCATCAAACCGTTTTAGGGCCTTAAGCATTTGCCCGAGTTGGCCGACCTTAATCGTAACCCGGTCTTTCTCTGGGACGGAATTAACTAATTCACCCGTCGTTTCGTCTTCGAACGCTACAAGTCGCAACGATAGTCCTGCTCGTCGAATAGCCTCCGCCATCAGTACCGGATAGCGGGTTTGGCCCGCTATCAGCACTATGGGTTTCTTCGAGTTGAAGTTGGCCGGCAGAAAAGCGGAGAACATCAGAGTGGTTTAGCGGGATTTCAGAAAAAGAAAAGGTCGCTCGCTTTGGAGCGAGCGACCTTGAAAAACGGATAATTGAACGTCTTAAGACTCAGCGCCATAATACTTCTTGTAGCTACGATAGTACCGGTAATTTGAGTAATATTCGATCCGGCGAGGGGAAAGGCCATTTAAGACGATACCCAACATCTCTCGCTTCGCATTTTGAAGAGCCATCACATACTGGCGGATGTGTTTACGGTAGGCACGATTGAAGCGGCAGACATAAATCACTTCATCAATCTGTTCGGCGATAAGGAGTGCATCTGTCACCGCGCCCAAAGGTGGAGTATCAACGACAATAAGCTCATACTCTTTTTGTAGGCGCTCAAGCAGCTGTGAAAAGGCGGAGGACTCCAGTAATTCAGTCGGCACCCGTGAGCGTCCACCGGAACGAAGAAGGGAAAGGTTCTCTCCGACAGGCACAATGCCTAGGTTAAGGTTGGTGGACATTTGTCCTTCGACCAAGCTACCCGCCTCAAACCAAGCGATGAGCCCCTTGTCATTTTCTTGCTTGAAATGCCGATGCAGCATCGGGCGGCGGAGGTCGCAATCGACCAAGAGTGCCTTGCGGCCATGCCGGGCAAACCCACCGGCTAGGTTACAGGAAATTAATGTTTTCCCTTCACCTGGAATCGTCGAGGTAACCAGAACGGACTTCGGGAAATCTAGTTTCGAGTGGATTTTAACTGCACTGTAGATACTCAGGAATGATTCGGTTCCCGGCACCTGTCGGTTTTCGATAACTAGAGAGTACTTCTCTTCATCTTTGAGAGAGGATAAGTCGGGAACGATGCCTAATAAGTTTACTCCGATGAAATGCTCAACGTCCCAAGCGCTTTTGATGCGATCATCTACGAAGCTCAAGCCTACCGCGACACCGACAAAGACGAGGAAGAAGATCATGACCGAGGCTTTGATAATTCCCGGGATGTTGGGGGTAAAGGGGGCACCAGGAATACCGGCTCGGTCTAGCGGCCGAACCGGAACATTTTCCGTGCGGTTTTCGAGATCAACGTCGGCGACTCTTTGGGTAATTTGGACATAATTATTTTGAGCTATCTCTGCTTGGTTGAGGAGGCTCTTGTAATCGGTCCCCAGATCCCGAAGGCGTCGTTGATCTACCTCCGCAAGATTATATTCTTGTTGAAGAGTCTGCTCAGAAGATCGCGACTTTTCAAAAGTCGTTCGAAGGTCAGCGACCGAGAGTTCAATCGAACGATTTGATTGCTGTTCGGTTATCGCGATTTCGTTCGCGACGTCAATCATGCGGGGGTGGCGCTCAAGGTATCTCTCAGCGAGAATCGACTGATTTTTCCTGAGTTCATCCATCTGGTTACGCAGAAGCGAGACTGAGCCATGTCCGGAAATGTAAGAGATTTCAAAAAGATCGCGCCGCTCGGTGGCAAAGGTGTCGACCTGTCGGAGTAAGCCTTCCACTTGCAAACGTTGGAGGCGTGCACTGGTGAGGGCCTGGTCCGCGGCAATCAAGCGGTTACTCACTAAGTTCGTGCTGCTATCGAGGGAGACGAGGTTGTGCTTTTTCTGATACTCTTGGAGTTTTCGATCAGCTGCTTCGGCATCAAGCCCGAGTTGTTCGGCCCGTTCGGTAAGAAATTTGGCGGCTTCGCTCGTGACGTCGAATTTACGCTCCAGGACATAATTCATGAATTGATCCAAGAATCGATTGGCCAGGAGCGCGGCCGCCTCACCATCGCGATGGTTTACGGATAATCTGATGATATAACTGTCTCTGACGTCTCCGACATCAAGTGACCCCAACGCACCTCCAACGGAAGGGGGTTCCTGACCAGGTCGGAGGTCGGCTAAAAACGGTCGTTGAAGGATACGAACCTCACTCGGCGAAAGCGATTGGATTACCCGGCTTTTAAGTTCACCACTCGCAATCACCTGAAGATAGGTATTCAAATCGGCCGCTCGGTTGATTCCCTGATTAGCGATCGTCGGCCCGTTCATCAGGTTCGCTGGCTTTTCAAACTGCATTGTGGTGTGAGCCTGATACAATGGGACCTCGCTGGAACGATAGTATCCCAAGCCGATGGACACCAACAAAGCCAATGGCAATGCGATCCAGAAACGTTCACGCAAGATTATGACGTAGTCACGAATTGTGCGTCGTTCACTTATTTCTTCATCCCGCAGGCCGGACGGTTTTACGGGAGGGTGGGATTGGGCAATCTTCGACATATGGCGGTCAGAATAATGAAATAGGAACGAAGACGATATCGCCTGGTAGAAGCAGCATGGAGGACTTTACATCACTCCTACTTTTTTTACCGGTGAGGGCACTTTGAACGTCAACGACCGTGATTTCGGTCGTGCCATCGGAAAGCGTTCTGGTGATTTTGACTTCAGTTCCTTTGGCCAGGCTCGTAAATCCACCGGCTTTCGTAATAGTATCCAAAACGGACATGCCCGATTCGATCGGTAGTGGAATGCGACCGGGAGCGATCACCTCACCTTGGACAATCACTTCGCGAGCAGCGTATTCTTCGACCGTGATGGTCACCTGCGGATCACGTAGGAATCGTTTATCTTGGTAGGCGATTTCAATCGTATTCTGTGCCTGTTCCACTGTCATACTTACCACGGAAACTGGGCCGACAAGAGGCAAATTAACCCGACCTTTGGAATTAACACGTGAAATGGTAGAAAGGTCGTTTTCTTGAAATATGGAAACTCTCAGACGATCAGTGAGCGCTATGATGTAAGTTATGGCTCTGCTGTTGGGTCCCAAAATTAAATCTTTCGGGGCCGGTTGGGCGTGAGAAAGCTGGGTTAAGCTCAAAAAAAACGAAATAATGCCAAATATTTGAATCAAGTAGGAAGGCGATTTTCTCATGATGTCATGAATTTAAGTTTAGAATCGGGTGCTCGCGTCAAGTGTCAGTGACTCACGTTTGAAATCTGCGAAACTGAGGGTAGACCAGTTTTGATAGAAGGTGTAGTTTAAACCGAGGCGAAGACGTTCGGAAAAAGTGTAACGAATCATACCGTAATAAGAAAAGTAGATATCTTCTCTTCCGCCTCCGAGCGCCCCTAGGAATTTGTTGAGTCCAGCGCTGGCTCCGGCACCAAAATTAAGTTTAGCGGTGCGGGCGTATTGCCCGTCGAGTGAAAGCGAGGTCGTATCAGTCGTGATACTGGTCGAAGTGGTACTGAAGTCTTTGGATCCAGTGAGGCGGAGGTTCATTTTTCTGGTCAGATTCCAAGTGACAGAGGCTAACGCGTTATAACTGTCAAATGTCTCAGCGCTGCTCTCTGAGCCGCTTCTTATTTGGTAGCCAAATCTAACGGTGCCGTTTAATTTCGGCAGTATTCGTCCTGAAACGCCAAGGGAAAGCGAATGATCGGTAAAAGACGTGAGTGATGATGTCTCACTGATTCGGAGACGGTAGCCTCCGAAAAGATCACGCTCCGGAGTGTAAACATAGAACCAATCTGCTGAAAGAGTTGAAGTCGTCAGATCAATCAAAGCCGTGTTATCTACATAGTCTTTTATACTCCATCCTAGACTTCCGGTCAGGTGATGGCGCTCTGATACAGGATAACGAGCATTCAACTGGGCGCCATAGTTCCATGAATCTGTTCTGACGTTCGCCGCGGGATCGGCGCGGCTTGATCGCATACCGTGAAACGATACTGTTCCAGTGGTGCGGCCAGTATCTTTGGTCAGTTCCACTCGGGCGTTCGGGTTCGAGTAGTTTTCAGACGAGTTCCCGGAAAACCAACCGCGAGTAAAACCCAAGTCAGCATTTACGCCGATCAGTCCAGCCTGTCGCCGATACTCCATCCCGTATTTGCCCGTGATCACCGTATCCGAAGGTGAGTCAGCAGAGGTGTAGATATTTGAATCTAGGGCGACTGCTACGCTACCCGTGACATAAATTTCGTCCTTCCCCTCATTCCAACGCATAATCGCTTCCGCATTGTTCGCTCCCCAAGAGAGCGCACAAATTGCAGTCGCAAACAGTCGGGGGAGAAAAGAGGCGTGCATATTAAGAAACTTCAATCCACAGAATTTAGCCGGTCGGTTGAATCCTAGCTGGACTCACTTCTACGATTTCTTGAGGTAACTCTACAGGGGTCACTTCGACCACGAAAATATCATCGACAGTTTCTCCAGCTGTCTGATCGAAAATAGCGCCCCAACCTTCACCCGTGCCTTCGTCACCGGCGGGCAAATCGCCCTCCTCCTCCTCTTCCGCAGTGTCTGTCGGGACGTCACCCTCGGCAGTACCCTCTTCAGTCAGTTCCTTTTTTGCGGCAACGTCGAAGTAGACAGTCTTTCGCGCATTACAGGCGAGAGTGACTTTGTCCTGAATTTCAGCCATTTCATTATCAGGAATGGGCTGGATTTCGATGGTGGGTTTTCGGCCGGGTAGGCGGCGGATGATTGCCTGTTGACCGCCTTTAATGATTTCGCCGCCGCCATTGGCACCTTCACCGCCTTCAACGGTTGTTTCACCCTCGATCATCGAGACTTTGGTTTCAAAACCGTCTGTTTCAATCACGACTTTTTTGCCGCGAATATTCATCGCAGCTTGGGGGGTCTGGTAGACCATCGAACTTCCTGCTACGAGTCTCGGCACGCAGAGTCCGACCGCGCCGCGAGGAATGAAACCGAGAGTTTGGGAGATGGATGGTTCAGTTTCCAAATCGGTTCGGTTTGGAGTAAATGGTTGCTGCGAAAAACGCTTCACTTCTACACGGGTGTCGGGGGCAAAGTAGATGCCTGTACCATTGGAAAATACCATCGCATTGGAAGAATCTGCCATGGTCTGGATGGTCGTCCCCTGGGCGTTGTGGACAGACCGCTTACTGAGCTCTTCAATGCGTTCGCCTGTATCGATTTCCGCAATGCCTTCGAGGTCGGCCACGTAGAGTTTGCTCGTGGGATGTTTCTTCGCGGCTAGCGCGGGGACGCACAACAAACTCACCCCAAATAGGGTCGTCCCTGCAATTCGGCTAAGATGCTGTAAAAATTTCATAGCGTGATAATCACATCAAGAGGCGTCTAAGCGCAACAACTCATAGGCTGGTAGAAGGGGGTGTCCCAGAACGTGTTAAAAGTGGAGGTGGCTCCTGCTGGGTTGTTATCGTTGGTGGTTGAAGGTTGAGGGGGTGTCAATGCTGCGGTGGTTCGGCTGCGTTGTCCGGTGGTGGTGGCGCGGAGTGACTGCCGGTCCCGAAGGGACGCCGCGAAGCGGCGAGGCAGGCGCGAAGCGCCACCACCACCGAGGCGCTTTTTATGCTGCTTTGGCCTCCTGGGGCCGCAGCGCCACGGCCAGTTTACCGAGATCTTCGTGCCCGCTGATCCGCCGGAAGCCGCGTTGAGCCAGCTCCAGGCCACTAGCCATCCACCGGTCGGCTTGGCCGGTGTTTTCGCGCCAGCGACACACGCGGCCCAAGTGACGGCGCAGGTTCTTGAACACGTTCTCGATGCTGTTGGTCGAGAGCAGAGTGCGATGCAGGCTGTTGGGCACCTCCAAGTGGAACAGGCGCAGCAGATCGGCGCCCGCCTCTTCAAAGCTCTCTCGTGCTTGGGCGTTCTTGCCTTTGAGGAACGTGCGGATGGCCGTCGCCGCCGCTTTGGCCTGTTCGCTGCCTTGGACCTTGCGCAATTGGTTGAACAATCGCGCCAACTCCGCCCAATGCCGTTTGCTCAAGTAACCCCGTAGATTGCGCTCCTTATGCACCAGACAACGTTGCACCTGTGCTGTGGGGTAGTGCGCCAGGAGCGCCGAACGCAGAGCGTCAGAGCCATCAAGCACGGCCAGCAAATCTCGGGACGCGGGCACCGCCAGGCCCCGGGCGGCGAGATTACTCAACAGATCCGCGCAGACTTCCTTGTTTTCCGAACCGCCTACCCGATAACCTAGGATGCGCTTGTGCCCATTGGTATCGATGCCCAGCGCCACGGTCGCCACGACGCCCTTGGCCAGCACCACCGCATCGATCATGAGCACCAGCAGGTCGAACTCGCCCAGATCAGCTTGCTGCATACCCGCCACCAGTTCGGCGGCCTTGTCCTGCCACAGTCGACTCACGGCACTTTTGCTCAGGCCCTTGACCTTGTCCTCGCCCAGCCGTCCGACATCGCGCGTGCTCACTCCGCACAGCACCGCTCGGATCGTCGCCTTTTGCCACTGGACCGGATCTTTCGCCGTCTGCCAGCTGGCGAGCTTCACCTCGACGCTACTCTGGTCGCTTTGCTCACGCACTCGCGGACGCTTCAACGCTTCCCGACGACCGTCGAGAAACACCGTCGAGTTCGCGCTGCCGGCCCGACGAAACGCCGACTGGGCATCGGGACGATACGACGCCCCGCACAACTGCTGGACCTCCTGCTCGACCACTTCGTAAAGCGCTTCACGCACGACCGTGCGAAAGTGCTCCTTCATCATTTGTGCCAGCGGAAGGCTTTCCGCTTGGACGTTCTTGCTCTTATTCTTATTAATCATTCGGGGTGGTTTCCTGTTGGTTTTTCTCACCCTCAGCCTGTCGGCCGAGGATTAGGAAACCACCTCACTTTTTAACAATCTACGGGACACTGCCTGGTAGAATTACTCACCCGCGAAATGCGCAACCACCCATATGGGCTAAGTAAAACACCCTAGATGGCAATCCCCAACTTTACGCCACCACTAGGTTCAAAATCCGATTTTTAACGTAGATGATACGCCGGATCTCCTTACCCTCGAGGCAGGCTTGAATATTTCCGTTTTGTTTCGCGGTTTCGACCGCATTTTTTTCATCAGAATTATTCGGTAACTCTATTTCAGCACGTTTTTTACCGTTAATTTGCACCGCCAATTTTATTGATTCAGGCTCGAGTAACTTAGGGTTGAATTGAGGCCAATCCGAATGCTCAACAGCCACTTTTTCATCTAATTTAGACCAAATTTCTTCCCCAAAATGTGGTGCATAAGGTGTGAGCAACTGAGTAAACGCCCGGACCGAGGAGCGCGCAACCGCAGGAGACTTATGCAAAGCATTGGCAAAAATCATCATCTGGGAAATCGCGGTATTGAAACGGAGATTTTCGGTATCTTCAGACACCTTCTTGATCGTTTCATGTAGCACTTTGGTGAGTTCGGCTGGTTCTTTTTTCGCATCGTCGACCACGGTTTTCTTTAAATCACCGTTTTCATCGATCAGTGAACGCCAGACCTTTTGAAGAAAGCGGTGAAGCCCTTCTATGCCGCGGGGATTCCATGGTTTCATGGCCTCAAGGGGGCCTAGAAACATCAAATAGAGTCTCAAGGTATCCGCTCCGTGGGAGGCGATAATGGTATCTGGACTCACCGTATTGCCGCGACTCTTAGACATTTTGTCGCCATCCTCGCCGAGGATAATTCCCTGATGGAAAAGCCGTTGGAATGGTTCGCGATGGGGAAGCACGCCCACATCGAACAAGACTTTATGCCAGAAACGAGCGTAGAGGAGGTGCAATACGGCGTGTTCGGCGCCACCAACGTAGAGATCGGGAGTCCCCCAGTAATTTAGCGCCTCGGGGCTCGCGATCGCGGATTCGTTGGTGGGGTCGAGGTAACGAAGGTAATACCAGCAAGAACCGGCCCACTGGGGCATAGTATTCGTCTCGCGGCGGGCTTTTACCCAGCCAGCTTCGTCAGGTTTGGGCGTTGTCGCGGGGAGGGACGCTCCAGAACTTACCTTAAACCATATATTTACCCAATCTGTCGCATTTGCGAGCGGGCTTTCTCCGTTGTCGCTCGGCAGGTAGGACTCGACGTCGGGAAGATTGAGGGGCAGCGCACTGTCAGGTAACGGCAGCGCGTATTGCTTGATCCCGTTTTCTGCGAACGCAACCGGGGTAGTGGGGAGTTTGATTTCACCTGCTGCCTCGATGGCTTGGTAGTCTTCTTCACTCACCCAGACGATGGGAATTGGTTCTCCCCAATATCTCTGCCGAGAAAAGAGCCAATCTCGGAGCTTGAAATTCACCGTCGGCTTACCGCGACCCTTGGCTTCCAAATCGGCGACAATTTGTTGCTTCGCTTTTTGCCATGGCATTCCACTATACCCGTCCGAATGAACTAGATTTCCGTCGCCCGAGTAGGGGAGAGTCGGATGCCCTTCGCCGTTGCTTGAGAAGTCTGCCGGTTCGATGACCTGGATGACCGGAATTTGATATTTTTGCGCAAATTCGTAGTCACGCTCGTCGTGCGCTGGCACCGCCATGATCGCACCTGTTCCGTAGCCCATGAGCACGTAGTCAGCAATCCAGACGGGGATTTTCTGACCATTCACAGGATTCAGGGCAAACGATCCAGAAAATACCCCGCTTTTGTCTTTCGCTAAATCTGTGCGCTCGAGGTCACTCTTGGCCGCTGCTACCTTGCAGTAGCGACGGACCTCTTCCTTTTGTTCGGGCGTGGTTAATTTTTCCGCCAAAGGGTGCTCGGGAGCGATTACCATAAAGGTTGCGCCAAACAGGGTGTCCGGTCTGGTCGTGAACACTGATAGTTCGCCCAGATTCTTGTTTTCCAGCTCGAACTGAATTTCAGCTCCTTCGCTCCGACCGATCCAGGCGGCCTGCATTCGTTTCGTGGAATCTGGCCAATCTAGTCCGTCGAGATCCGACAAAAGGCGATCAGCGTAGGCGGTGATCCTCAAAACCCACTGGCGAAGGGCGCGCCGTTCGACGGGATGCCCTCCAACTTCGGATTTACCGTCGACCACCTCTTCATTGGCGAGCACGGCTTTCAATTCCGGACACCACCACACGGGACGCTTGTCGGTGTAGGCCAATCCTCGTTCGAACAGTTTGAGAAAAATCCACTGAGTCCATCGAACGTATTTCGGATCGGTGGTATTCGTTTCGCGCTCCCAATCGTAGGAAAAGCCCAACGCTTTTATCTGCCGTTTGAAGTTAACGATATTCGCAGCGGTGTTGGTGGCCGGGTGGGTGCCCGTTTTTACCGCGTGCTGCTCTGCCGGAAGACCGAAGGCATCCCAGCCAATGGGGTGAAGCACATTAAATCCCCGAGCCCGTTTGTAACGGGAGAGAATGTCGGTCGCGGTGTAACCTTCCGGATGCCCGATATGCAACCCCGCGCCCGAAGGATAGGGGAACATGTCCAAAATATAGTATTTGGGCTTGGAGGATTTATTCTCCGCGCGGAAGGAGTGATTTTCTGCCCAGAAGGTTTGCCACCGGGGTTCTATCGAAGAAGGGTTGTAGTCTTTGCTATGCATTGCCATCGGAAGGAATCGGCCACTGTGACTAAATCGGATACTCGGTCAATGACGCGACTACTGCTCATTTTGACTTTCGCATTTTGGTGCCCGCTTACAGCGCAGGCCGAAATGCCACCGGGGTTCCGAGATCTCATGGATGCGGTGGTGCGGATCGATGTCCGAGAGTTTGCCTACGAGGCTGGAGCCAAGCGATTTCGGAGTGGGGTTGGATCGGGGGCGATTGTTTCGGAGGACGGTTTAGTGCTCACAAATGCCCATGTGGTCGGGCGACGGGCAGTCGAAATTAATGTCACCCTAGCTAATTTGGAACGCGTGAGCGCGAAATTAGTGGGCTGGGACCATTGGACGGACTTGGCGCTCCTGCGGATCGACCAAGAGGAGTTGAAAGAAAAGGGGTTTAAGTTCACCGTCGCGAAGTTTGGAGATTCAGGGGCACTCTACCCGGGACAAACGGTTTTTGCGGTGGGCACGCCTCATGGGCTTACTCGGACCGTAACTCGGGGTATTATCTCCAATCCGAGACGTTATTTCGCCGATTCCAGAGGGGTCCGTGGTTACGAAACAGGACAGTTTAATACTTGGCTACAAACGGATGCAGCGATCAATCCCGGTAACAGTGGTGGACCGCTGGTGACCGAGAATGGTGAGATTGTTGGAATCAACTCTCGCGGCTACCTGGGGGCAGACAATCTTGGTTTTGCGATTCCTGCGGCCACCGCACGGGAAGTGATGGAGGCATTGGCCGACGATGGAGAAATATCGCGCAGTTACATCGGTATCGTGCCCGGAGCCTTGCAGGATTTGGAGAGCTTTTACGACCTCGAACTAAATAACGGCATGTTGATTAACAGTGTGGATCCTGGGTCGCCCGCGGATGAAGCGGGATTGCGGGGCGGGGACATTCTTTTGGCAATCGACGGTGAACGGGTGGACGGACGTTTCCCGGAACAGTTACCTCCGATTCAGCATAGAATTGCGACGAGTCGGATTGGCACTTCCATGGATTTGATGGTGAAACGTGGATCCAGCACGGAAAATTATTCCGTCACCACTGAAGCGTTGGTGAGTCGGGTGGGGGAAGAGGCCGTTTTTGAATCGTGGGGGTTGAGCGTGCGGGAGGTGTCGCGAGCTTACGCGAGAGAAAACCAGCTTCCCGATGACGAGGGAGTATTGGTGATTGGGGTGCAGCGAGGATTTCCCGCCGCGGTAGCGGGACTGAACAGCGGTGATGTGATCACGAAAATCAACGATGTTCCGGTGAACTCTTTAGCCATCGTCGGGTCTGCGGTGGATGCATTCGATGCCGATCCGCAAAGCGCGCTGATCGAGGCCCGCCGCCAATTTCGTGTTTCGCTTTATATTCTAAAACCATGATCCGTTTTTTTACTCCGACTCGTTTACTCATAATTCTCGCCGCTTCCGCCGTGGGGGGAGGGGCGGAGACGTCGATTTCGAAATTATTGCAGGAGAGATTGGCGAGCGTCGTCGCGGTCGAGTTTAGTATCGAGCACGAGATGGACCGGACGGTGAATTTCGCTTACGGCATCGTGATTGATGATCAAGGAACGGTTATTCTGGAACGCGGGGCGATCAGTGATCGAGCCACGCCGGAGCAATTGACTGATTTTAAGGTGTATCGCCCAGGGGCGCCAGTGACCGAATATTCGAGTGCGGAATACATTGGTCAGGACGGCTATTCCACTTGGCATTTCATTCGGATCGATGTGGCCGGTAGAATCGGTTTGCAGCCAATATCTCGATTCGTGACTGGGGACAGTCCATTGATTCCCGAGATGGCCGAGGAGATATGGGGCATCGGATTGCGGAAAAAAGATGAAGAATTTGCGCCTTACTTTTTGAGTTCTCGCGTCAGCTTTCTACAGGACATGCCGCAAGCCACAGGGGTTGCGCTGGGCAGCGTCGCAGGGCGAGGGCTTCCGGTATTCAACATGGAAGGTGAATTTGTGGGCATGGGGGCGTCTGGGTTTGGGGAAAGCATGATCGTCTACTCCCAGAGCAGACGTGGAGAACTATCAGTGTTTATCAATCCCGATGAATGCGCTGCCTTTCGGTTGGCTTCGGAGGTGTTGATGGCGACGGAAAGAATTCCCACTAATCAGTATGGCCGCCCCTTGCCTTGGTTTGGGATCGACGGGATTGATCCGGTCGACCCCGAGGTTGCCGAGTTCCTCGGACTTGGTTCAGGCACCGGTTTAGTCGTCTCGGAGATCTTAGCCGAGAGTCCGGCGGAGTCGGGCGGTCTTTTAGCCAGAGACATTATCGTGGCGATCGATGGGGTGCCTCTTCCTCGAATGAAACCAGATCGGGTTGTGACTGCCTACATGCAACGGGAGTTACTGCGGAGACTGCCCGGGACCTCATTTTCACTCACGGTGTTGAGAGGAAAACAGGAACTCGAACTGCCGATCACACTGGTTGACGCACCGAAGACGCCGGCTGAAGCGGAACGTCATTATTTTGAAGACGTAGGTCTCACCGTGCGAGAAATGGTCTACACGGATGCCGTTGATCGTCGCGCGAATCCTACTGAATTGTCCGGAGTGATCGCCCACTTCGTCAAACCAAGTAGTCCAGTCGGCACCGCGGGTTTACAGCAGGATGACTGGATCAAAGAAATTGATGGAGGGGTGGTTGCTGAATTTGCGGATGCGATGGCCCTGATCGAAGCGGTCGAGGCCAGTGGTCGTCCAGAAGTGGTCTTGTTAATCAGTCGGGGAGGTAAGACCTCGGTGCTGCGGGTTAAGTTAAAGACCTAAAATTCCTCACCCACCAAAATGTTTACCGGGATCATTGAAGAGACAGGCTCAATTCTCAGCTTTGCTGAGGGTGAGAAAATCTGGCGTTTAATTGTATCGGCCGATCTCGCGCTCAAGGACGCGGAGCTCGGCGACAGTATCGCGGTAAATGGCTGTTGTCTCACCATTGTGGAAATCGGTGAGACTAGTTTGAGTTTCGACGTCTTGGCCGAGAGTAAGCGTCTTACGACGCTGGACGAATTGGGCGCCGGTGGATGGGTCAACTTAGAGAGAGCGGTGCGGTTCGACGGGAAAATGGGCGGACACTTTGTGACCGGGCATATCGATGGTATGGGCACTATTTTAGAACTTGAATCCCAAAGTGGAGATACCTTCATCCGGGTCGGCGCGCCGGAGGGAATGGGGCGCTACATCGTGCCGAAAGGCAGTATCGCGATTGATGGAATCTCGCTGACTGTCGCCGAAGTGAGTGGCGATACTTTTGGGGTTTGGATCATCCCTCATACGCTCAAGCAGACAAACCTTGATTCCAAACTGATCGGAGACGGCGTTAACTTGGAATTCGATCAATTGGGCAAATACGTCGAGAAGTTGGTCGCACGTTCGCTGACCTAAACGAAACTGACGAATGCGTGCTACTCTCAATGCATTGACCGCGGAACTTCGCCGTCTCAAGACGACGGGGGTGACCACCGTATCGGTGGGTGATGATTCGCTAGCGATTTTAAGGCGACTGGTCGCGAGCAAACGCAAAGAGCAGGGGATTGGGGAAGACGAATCACCTGCACGAGCCAGCAATGGCTCCCCCGCGCGAGATGAACCCAGTTTGAGGTCTCAGCTCCGGCAACGCGCCACGCCAGCTCGAAAAGAAGTAAAACCTGAGCCGGTGCTTCCAGCGCCGCCTATCGTCGAACTGCCCAACGGCGATAAACAGCAACGTTGGGATGCGTTGGTCCAACTGGTGAGCAAGGACGAAACCTGCCGGAGTCAACTTCGCCCAGGTAAACAGCCAGTGATTGGCGTGGGGAGTCTAGATTCTCAAATCTTTTTTTGCGGCGAAGCCCCCGGGGCCGAGGAAGAGAACGCAGGGGAGCCATTTGTCGGGCCAGCAGGTCAGCTTCTGACAAAAATGATTGGAGCGATGGGGCTCAAGCGGTCGGAGGTCTACATTGGAAATATCATGAATTGGCGTCCGCCGATGCCCACGGTTGGTGGAGAACCTCAAATCGGAAATCGCCCTCCCACCGCCGAGGAACTGGCCTACTGTCTACCTTATCTGCGGGCCCAATTAGATATTGTTAAGCCGAGTGCCATTGTCGCTCTTGGGACCACCGCCGCTCGAGGACTACTGGGAGCTGGCAGTTTCAAAACCCTAGGAGAAATTAGAGGGAAGTGGCACCAGTTTGGGGAGAATGCGGTCATGGTGACCTATCATCCCAGCTACATTTTGCGCAATCAATCGAATCGATCCAAACGCATGATTTGGGAGGACTTTTTGAAAGTAATGGAACGGATAGAATTGGAGATTTCTCCCAAACAACGGGGTTATTTTCAGGCCCGATAGCGGACCTTAGCTCAACAGATTTAGAGGCATGGGGTAGGCCCTTTATCTGGTGATGCTTGGCTGGCACTTGATCTATTAGTTTGACCGGGTTGTTCGTTGAATGCTGACGGCTGAAGAAGATTCGTAAATTTCGCGTTTCAAAATCCGGTCGGCATTCTTGGTTCGTCGTCGTCACTCGTTGACGTTTAAGAACAGAGCTGATGCCAAATTTCCTCAAAGAGCTCTGGGCGGATATTCACCAATTGCCTCGAGTATTTTGGGTCATCACTGGGGGACAGTTTATTAACCGATTCGGCAGTTTCGTTTTTCCGTTTCTAGCGCTATTTTTGAGTCAACGTGGATTCACTTTTTCAACCGTCACGTTGGTTTTAGGAGCGATGGCAGTGGGACAGATGCTATCACCTTTCGTGGACGGGTAATTGGGGCGTCGCCCCACCACCGTAATCGCCTTGGGAGGTGGCCCTCTGACTGTATTGCCCCTCTATTATTGCGAATCACTCGAGCGGTTGATCGTGGTGTCGGGACTGCACGGATTCGTTTCACAAATGTATGGTCTGGCCGCCAACGCTTTGTTGTCGGATCTAGTGCCCGAAGCAAAACGGGGGGCGGCGTTTGCTATTTTCAGGTTACCCTTGAACGCGGGCTTTGCCGCCGGACCCGCGGCGGCGGGAGTTCTGTATACCCGTGCACCGGCGTTTATCTGTTGGGGCGACGCAATGACGACAATCGTTTTCGCAGTGGGAGCATTCTTCTTACTCCCGCAAGGACTGCGAGCAATTGAAGGCCGGGTAAGCTCGCCCAAGGTCGTCTGGCAAAGCTGGATTGAGGCCTCGAGGGACATGGTCGCCAATCGTCCCTTTTTGCAGTTACTGCTGGCGAAACTGTTCAGGGCAGTCGCGTTTGCCCGAGCCTTTAATGTGTTGGCGATTGATACAAATGCCCGCGGAATATCTCCATTCGACTACGGTCTGATCATGGGTTTCGATGGTGCTCTGATCGTGGGTATCGAGTTACCGCTGGTGAGTTGGATTAAACAGTTCCCGGCGCGTCGGGTTTTGGTCGTCGGTTTCGTTTTAGTGGGACTTGGTTGTGCGTCTTTTGCCTTCGCCGCGACGCTGCCAGGATTTTTCATTGCAATGTCGATCTACACGCTGGGAGAAATGATTTCTCTGCCGGTCAGTGCGGCTTATTCGGCGCGGCTCGCGCCGGCTCGTTTTCGGGGCAGGTATTTTGGCTACATGAGCTTAGCGTGGGGGATCGCGGCTTTGGCCGGAAGCGCTGGCGTCTGGGCCTACCGCGTTTGGGGGACAAGCGGGTGGATTTGGTCTGAATGCTTCGGGTTGATTGCTGGCGGCATGATGATCCCATTTTTTCTCGATCGGCGGCCGAAATAATTCGACGCGGTTATTATCGCGTTCCCGAATCAGCGCACCTACCGGTGAGTTATGTTTCCGACTCAACAAGGATCTTATCGGCTATTTCGCGCGTTGGGCGTCGATGTGTGGGTGCATTGGAGTTGGCTGCTGGTGGCCTTCTGGGTGTTATCGAATCGGCAGGGGGTCTATGATTCGTCGGTCTGGAATCTTGTCGAGTATGTCACGCTTTTCGCGATTGTGCTGTTACACGAGTATGGACACTCCCTCGCTTGCCGCCAGGTCGGTGGTCAGGCAAACAAGATCGTCCTGTGGCCATTGGGGGGCGTCGCTTATGTGTCGCCACCATTCCGGCCCGGTGGGCAACTGTGGAGCATTGCTGCCGGGCCATTAGTCAACGTGGCACTGGTCCCCGTTTTTGCCTTTGCTCCGATGGTTTTTTCTAAGCTCGGAATGGGAGCAGAGTCGGAAGACTTTTGGCGATGGCTGTTCACCGTCGAAAGGATTAACTGGACTCTCTTGATCTTTAATCTGTTCCCGATTTATCCGTTAGACGGAGGGCAGATTTTGCGCAGCCTGCTTTGGTTCGGAGTCGGTCCTCGCAAAAGCTTAAGATTCGCCAGCGCAGTGGGTGTTTTGGGGGCGGTGCTACTGGTATTGCTCGCCATCTGGATTCAAAGCATATTCGGCGGGTTAATTGCCCTATTCCTCGGCTTCAACAGCTGGAAAGCTTTCCGGGCAAGCCGCTTCGAGTAGGACTTCCGTTCGGTTGGCTGCCCCGACCGGCCCCGAACTGAGTTAAAGACGTTCGAGCGCCAGTTTAACCTCAGCGAACGCTTCATCCAAAGCTCCGATTCGGGAATCTAAACCCTTAATCGAAACACGAGAATCTGCTTCGAGCAACTGAGCGAGCTCACGCAATCTTTTCGCACCAACGTTCGATGAACTTCCCTTAATACTGTGGGCTGCTCGAGTGAAAGTCGGGGGGTCGCCCGCAATGTAGGAATCGCGTAATTCTTTCAATCTAACCGGCGTATCCTCCGCGAAAATCCCGATAACTTCTTTCAGGAATGAGTCATCCCCGTCTTCATCTCCAAGCATACGGAGGTTCTCAATGGCGGTTTGATCTAGGATTTTATCGTCGGACATTTTGCTCAATTTCGAATGTAAAAACGAAGAATTACCTCCAATTCGCTTTCGTCGCGAGTTTTTTAATTCACTCTGGGTGGGGTGGATCTACGTAGTGTTATGTCATATCATTAAATTAAGATATGATGATATTGGACTTGCGAAAAAAGAAGAGGAGGGCTCATTTCCGTAACCCATGGCTAACACATTTGTATTCTCTTCAGAATCGGTCGGTGAGGGACATCCCGACAAAGTCTCAGACTTCATTTCAGACAGTATTCTCGACGCTTGCTTGACGATTGATCGGAACAGCCGGGTCGCATGTGAGACCTTGGTTAAGTCTAATATGGTCGTTCTAGCGGGGGAAATTACGATCCCGAAACTAAAGGGTAAACCAATTGAAACCGTGCTCAATCTCGACGCGATCGTGAGAGAGGCCATCCGTGAAATTGGCTACGTGAACGACGACGATGTGTTTCACGCCGATAAAGTTTTTATCCAGAATTTCATCACTAGCCAATCAGCTGATATTGGGCAAGGCGTAGATGCCCGAGAGGCTCAGGGAAAGACCCATGCTGAGCAGGGGGCAGGAGACCAGGGAATCATGTTTGGTTATGCCTGCACCGAGACAGAAGAGCTGATGCCCACACCGGTGATGTTAGCCCATCTTTTGGGGCGCGAACTTACGCGAGTGCGTAAATCGGGCAAAGCGAATTGGCTGCGCCCAGATGCGAAATCTCAAGTGTCGGTTCGCTACGTTGACGGGAGGCCTAAGGAAGTGATCAACGTCGTGATTTCTACGCAACACACCGACGAAGTTACGCGTGCCCAGATCGAGGCTTACGTCATTAAGCACGTCGTCAAGAAGGTGATTCCAAAGGGTTTATTATCCAAGAACACCGAGTTCTTGATTAACCCAACTGGCCGATTCGTCATTGGCGGGCCACAAGGTGACACCGGTCTGACCGGACGGAAAATCATCGTAGATACCTATGGAGGCTGGGGCCGACACGGCGGGGGCGCATTCTCAGGAAAAGATCCCTCCAAGGTTGATCGCTCCGCGGCTTACATGTCCCGCTGGGTGGCAAAGAATATCGTGGCGGCGGGATTGGCTCCTTATGCTGAGCTCCAGCTTGCTTATGCCATCGGTCATCCCGAGCCCGTGAGTGTATTTGTGGATACATTCGAAACTGGAATTGTGCCAGACAGCGTAATTTCAGAAGCGGTGAAACAGGTCTTTAACTTTAAACCAGCCGCCATCGTGAAGCAGCTGAAGTTGCTCCAGCCCATTTACCGGACGACTACAAACTACGGGCACTTCGGCAAAGCCGGTCTCCCGTGGGAGAGCACCATTAAGGTCAAAGCGCTCCAGTTGGCCGTAAAACGACTCACCCAATAATTTCCAAACCGAAAGAATAACAACATGTCCGAAAACAACGATTACCACGTAAAAGATATCAGCCTCGCATCCTGGGGCCATAAAGAGATCGCAATCTCCGAGCACGAAATGCCGGGCCTGATGGCGATCCGTAAAAAGTTCCCTAACAAGCCCCTGCAAGATGTTCGGATCATGGGCTCACTGCACATGACGATCCAGACGGCAGTTTTGATCGAGACCTTGGTCGACCTCGGCGCGACGGTGCGTTGGGCGTCTTGCAATATTTTTTCGACTCAAGATCACGCCGCCGCCGCAATCGCCGATTCTGGCGTGCCGGTATTTGCGTGGAAGGGCGAGACGCTCGTGGAATATTGGGACTGCACTTGGCGCGCGTTGGTAGGCCCTGACGGTCTTGGCCCCCAGATGGTGGTTGATGACGGTGGGGACGTGACGCTATTAATCCATAAGGGCGTCGAGCTCGAAAACGGCAGTAACTGGGTCAACGAACCCGCAGGCTCCGACGAGGAGCAAGTCATCAAAAACCTCCTCAAAAAGGTTCACGCGGCGACCCCAACGATCTTCGCTGAAATCGCGAAAGAGTGGAAGGGTGTCTCCGAAGAGACGACCACTGGGGTGATGCGTCTTTATGAGCTGGCAGAAAAGGGTCAGCTCCTCGTCCCCGCGATTAACGTGAATGATTCGGTGACGAAGTCGAAGTTCGATAATTTATACGGCTGCCGCGAGTCCCTCGCGGATGGACTCAAGCGTGCGACCGACGTGATGATTGCCGGTAAAGTTGCCTGTGTTTGTGGCTACGGCGACGTAGGCAAAGGTTGTGCTCACTCGCTAAAGAGCTTCGGCGCTCGCGTGATTGTGACAGAAATTGATCCGATCAATGCATTGCAGGCCGCGATGGAAGGATACGAGGTCAATACGATCGAAAGCACCTTGGGTGTGGCCGATATCTACGTCACCACGACGGGCAACAAGGACATCATCACCCTCGATCACCTCAAGGGTATGCGCGATCAGGCGATCGTTTGTAACATTGGTCATTTCGATAACGAAATTCAGGTCGCTCAGCTGTATGCGGATCCTGGAGTCGTTCGGGACGAAATTAAGCCTCAGTATGACAAGTTCACCTTCGAAGATGGTAAGTGCATCTATTTGCTCGCCGAAGGTCGGTTGGTAAATCTCGGTTGTGCGACCGGTCATCCGTCTTTTGTCATGTCGGCTTCGTTCACAAATCAGGTGCTCGCGCAGCTCGATCTGTGGGACAAGAAGGACACTTACACTCCCGCGGTATTCCGTTTGCCCAAGCATCTCGATGAAGAGGTCGCTCGACTCCATTTGGATCGGATCGGGGCTAAGCTCAGCAAGCTGACTCCCGCGCAGGCCGCCTACCTCGGCGTTTCCGTTGATGGCCCTTACAAGGCAGATCATTACCGGTATTGATGAGCTTCTAAGCTCAGATTGCCAATTTCGAGCCGTCGCGGACAACCGACGGCTCTTTTTTTGGGCCGATTTCAGGCAGGTTTATAGCCCAATTAATCTGAATCTATAGTATCCTTACTAAGTTACCCGAATTACCGAATCTTGCTTGAAGCTCTGTCTTAAGCTCCGCATTTTTCAGCTTTCCAATGAGTTCTGATCAAGACGCACCCAAGCCACTGGCCTCCAATGAAGGCATTAAAACTGCATCGAATTTCCTTCGAGGCACCATTGCGGCAGAGCTGCTGGATGAGTCCACTGGCGCGATAAGCGCTGACAACGGACAACTTACGAAATTCCACGGCCTGTATATGCAGGACGATCGGGATCTGCGAACGGAACGTCGTCGGGCGAAGCTGGAGAAGGCATTTTCGTTCATGTTACGGGTTCGTTTACCCGGTGGTCGCTGCACCGCAGATCAATGGATCGTGCTCGATCGGCTGGCAGATGAACAGGCTAACGGTTCGTTGCGCATAACGACGCGGCAGACGTTTCAATTCCATGGAATTTTGAAGGGGAACATCAAGCCACTCATTAAAGGGATGGATGCAGCGCTGATTGATTCAATCGCGGCTTGCGGAGATGTTAATCGCAACGTGATGGCACCGCCTAATCCAGAGCGAAGTGCGGCCCATGCAGCGATGTATGATCACGCCAAAGGGTTTTCGGAGTATGCCCTACCGAAGACTCGGGCGTATCACGAAATTTGGCTGGATGGTGAATTAGTCGCGGGAGGAGAATCAGAGGTGGAACCGCTTTACGGCCCAACTTATTTGCCGCGAAAATTTAAAGTCGGTTTCGCGATTCCACCGTCAAACGATGTCGATGTCTATTCGCAGGATCTCGGCTTTATTGCCGTCTTAGAGAACGGCGAACTCGTTGGCTACAATGTGACGGTAGGGGGCGGTCTCGGGATGAGCCACGGCAACGAACAGACCTTTCCTAGACTGGCCGAGTCGATGGGTTTTGCGACTCCAGACCAAGTCAACGCGATTGGGGAAGCGGTTATTGCTACCCAACGAGACTACGGTGACCGGACCAATCGGAAACATGCTCGTTTGAAGTATACGATCGAAGACCGCGGTCTTGAATGGTTTAAGGGCGAAGTCGAAAGTCGTTCAGGGATCACTTTCGGAGCGTCTCGCGAGGTGAGCTTTACTACGATTGAAGACCCTCATGGTTGGCACGAGTGCACGGACGGCTCGTGGTTCTATGGTTTGCATCTGCTGAGTGGTCGGATCAAAGATCGTGATGGCTGGCTCATGAAGACTGCCCTGCGTGAAGTGGCTCAAATTCACACCGGAGACTTCCGTCTTACTCCGACGCAAAACGTGACCATCTCGGGCGTCACGGCGGGGGCAAAGCCTGCGATCGAGGCGATTTTGGCGAGGCACAACCTTGACCGGGAAAACCAACAAAGCCGGCTGCGTCTCAATGCGATGTCTTGCGTGGCCTTACCTACTTGTGGCTTGGCCTTGGCGGAAAGTGAACGCGTTCTCCCTGAGGTATTGGCGAAATTTGATACCGTGCTGGAAGAGGCAGGCCTTGCCGATGACGCCATCAGCTTGCGCATGACCGGTTGTCCCAACGGATGTGCCCGTCCCTATCTCGCCGAAATTGGTTTCGTGGGTAAGGCTCCAGGCAAATATGCCCTCTATATCGGCGCAAAATACAATGGATCCCGTTTGAATCGCATGGTTTCCCCCAAGTGCACGATCGATGAGGCAGTCGAGTTGCTTCGTCCCGTCATCAAGAAGTTCGCCACCGAACGAGAAGAGGGCGAAGAGTTTGGTGATTTCTGTGACCGCGCCGTGTTACCGGAAGATGCCACCTTCCATAGTGCTGGATCCGGGCTACGGGTTTAGGCTGAAAAATACTCGCCTTTAAATAAAGACCACTCGTTCTTGTGCGGTGGGGTGAACCTGCTTTCACCCGATCCGCCTCATCACGTCACTGCCTCGGAGAGTCCGACAACCCGGAGCGAGACCCACAGATTTGCGCCCGGCCGGAGAGGGAAAAGAGTCACTACACCTTAGGCTTGGCGAACCGGCAGGTTCTGCGCCGCAAGGTAGTTTTTAACTTGGGGAACGGTGAGCTCTCCAAAGTGAAACAAGCTCGCGGCTAAAACTGCACTAGCGCGGCCTGCTTCGAGGGCATCAGCAAAGTGGGAAAGCTTGCCTGCGCCTCCGCTGGCGATCACGGGCACGCTCACCGCATCGCTCATGGCGCGGGTGAGCGGCACGTCGTAGCCAGTCTTCATGCCGTCGCAATCCATGCTGGTAAGTAAAATTTCGCCGGCACCTAGATCGACGGCCTGTTGCGCCCATTTTATGGCATCGAGGTCAGTGCGATTGCGGCCACCGTGGGTGTAGACCCGCCAAGATTTTCCGTCGGGTTCTCGTTTCGCGTCGATCGCCACCACGATACATTGAGCCCCAAATCGTCCCGATGCTTCTCGAATGAGTTCCGGATTTTTGATCGCGGCAGTATTGAGGGATACTTTATCGGCGCCGCTACGCAGCATCGCTTCGATATCCGCCACGGTGCGGAGCCCACCGCCCACGGTCAGCGGCATAAAACACTGCTCGGCCGTAGCCGCCACGACATCGTGCATGATGGAGCGCCCATCGCTTGAAGCGGTAATATCGAGAAAAACGAGCTCATCGGCGCCTTGCGCATCGTAAGCTTTGGCACATTCGACGGGATCTCCGGCATCGCGAAGTTCTTGAAATTTAATGCCTTTGACCACCCGGCCATTGGTGACGTCGAGACAGGGAATAATGCGGCGAGCGAGCATGGTTGTGAATACCAATAGAAAACGGCAGACTTCGAGGAAGGTCTGCCGCTTTCGCTAGATAATTGAGTCGGTTTAAACCTTAGCCATCCACGCTGGTCACATCCGGCTCGAACGAAACGGCGAGCCGGTAGGTATTGCCTGGACGCATGATCAAAGGATGGTCGCGCTCCAAGGTTTGGAGGTAGTGAACTTTACCATAGTTCGTGCGGTAGGTCGGATCATTGGAGACAACTTCGGTTTCGAGCCAGTTGGCTTGAAAGTCATCTTTGGTAACCGAGCAACGATGCCCCTCGGGACCGAGAGTCAACGAACCACCGACGCAATAGGTCGAGTGGGGGGCCGCGATCGCGAGCATGAAGCGGAATTTATCGAGCGTGACTTGGTGCTTCACGGTGTAGGCAAACTCCGCACTGATTTTAGGTCCGGCAAAGTTCCACTGCACCTTGCAGGAACCCAAGCCTTTCAAGACCTCTTGATCAGCGGTGATCAAATCAGGCTGTTCATAGCGGAAGTAGAAACTGCGACGGAGTCCTAGACCCGTCACGCAATTCTTACCGTAAAACGCTGGGATGGTGACCTTGTCGCCGAACGTGAGTTCGGGCACCATGATCGGCGCGTAAATATTATTGGGCCAGTCGAAGACGCCGGGGCAGTGCGGGAAAGGCAACGAATCAGCGGTGATGCGTCCACCCGAAGCGATCAGAGGGACTTGCGCGTGAAGTCCACTGGCGGCGTCACGGTAAAGGAAGACCCCTTGTTCTTTACGATTCGATTTATCGAAGATCACAAAACGACCGGTCGTTTTGGTCAGCTCGGGCTTCAGGATGCCGGAAGGCAGATGAACGGTCTTCGCGAGACGCGACCACTGGCAAAGGTAACGCGCTGCGTCAAAATTGGCCATGCGGGTCGTGTGCGCGGCGTAAGCCGTGCGCTCGCTGTCGCGTAAATCGAGGAAACCGTGTTCTTGGTCCAAGTAAGTCTGGTAGAAGAACAAAAAGAGGCGGCGAAGCAGGTCGTAGTATTTGGGTTTGTGCTCTTCGGCGATCCAACCATCGCGCAATCCTTGCAGCACCAGACTGATACAATGCATTTGGCCGTAAGCGCCGGCGGCGCGACCAAAGGCCCAGCCCAAACCATCGGCTCGGACCAAATCTGGCATCATCTTGATGTATTTCTCACCGTAGGTGCGCAGCGTCGGAAGTTTACGATCACGAACCCCACTGTTGGCGTGCAACTGGAGGGCGGAGCGGATGAACACGAGGGACATCACGCCATAGAGATTGAAGTTTCCGCCGAACCCGTCGGTGGAGTCATCGATGAATCCGTTGGAACTGGTTTGTTTGATTCTGTCGACGTAGCGCTCAATTAACCGCGACGTTTCGTCTTTCTTGGAAAGACCGAAGGAGAACCGAGCGACCGCTTTGGCGATATTAAAAGCCTGCCAATGGTTGTCGTAGTCCGACCGATGTAGGAGGGATTTATCGATACGCTCCTGGGTTTCGGGGACAAGACGTTCCCAAACCTTGTTGCGCTCTTTGGACGGACCGAAACAGAGCAGTCCCAGCGAGCCGTAGGCGAGTCCGTTTTCAGCAGCGGGCTCAGTGAAAATTTGTGCGGTTACGGCTCGAGCCGCGAGGTCAATCAGATCATGGCCGTCGAGGGTTACCTCACCGGTGGCACGGAAGTATTCGCCGAGGGCGAAGGCAACGTGCCCGGGTTCGTCGGGACGAGAGACTTCTCCCTCAACCGGGGTTATGGTGCCATCAGGCTGAATTGAATCGAGGTTGTGGCCCAGAATTGAACGGGCCATATCGAGACATTGCTCGGAGAAACTATGCATACGGAACAGGTTGCGGCGTGGAGTCACTGGCACAACGGCACCAGCGGAAGGGAAATTTGTTCACGGTTTTCGAGGGGGTGCAAGAGGGAAAAGGGGGCGCACCGTAAGGTTGTGGGGTATTGGGTGTGTTTGAGGGCCTCATCTGAGGACAAAAGACCAATTCGAAAGGAATTTAATGGGCGATCAGTTTTAGGAACTCCGCGTTGGTTTTCGTCTTGGAGAGGCGAGCAATCATGGTCTCGGTCGCTTCTTCGATTCGTTGCTGCACCAAGGCGCGGCGGAAGAAGTGAATTCCATCGAGGTCCTTGGCGTTAACCAGCAGCTCCTCTTTCCGAGTGCCGGAGCCTTGAATATTCATGGCGGGCCACAGACGCATCTCAGCACATTTGCGGTCGAGCACGAGGTCACTGTTACCGGTGCCCTTGAACTCTTGGAAAATCACATCGTCCATGCGACTACCGGTTTCGACGAGAATAGAGGCCATAATCGTCAACGATCCTGCTTCCTCGGTATTGCGAGCTGCCGCGAAAAGTTGGCGGGGCTTTTCAAGAGCGCGAACATCGAGACCACCTGAGCCGGTGCGACCCGAGTTGCGCTGAGTGTTGTGCGCACGGGCCAAACGAGTGAGGGAATCGAGAAAGATCACGACGTCCTTTCCACATTCCACGAGACGTTTTGCCCGCTCGATAGCCAGGTCGGCGACGCGCAGATGACTATGGACGTCATCATCATTGGATGAGGCCCAAACTTCAGCGTCCACGCTCCGGCGGAAATCAGTGACTTCTTCCGGGCGTTCGTCGACGAGGAGGATCATCACGTGGCATTCAGGATGGTTTTCAATTACCCCCAACGCCATGTCGCGCAGGAGCGTCGTTTTACCGGTCCGAGGAGGCGCTACCACGAGTCCACGAGTGCCTTTACCGATGGGGCAAAAGAGGTCCACGGCGCGACAGGTCATCCGACCGTCTTTGGTCTCGAGTTTGAGACGTTCCTCGGGGGATAGCGTCGTGAAATTGAAGAAATCCCACTTGGTTTTGCGTTCGTCGATGCTCAGTCCGTCAACGGTATCGATGAACCGCATCTTCGGATTCAGAAAACGGCCTTCGGCGGGAAATGCCATTCCGGCGATCTCGCTGCCTTGAAGCAGTTTGAAACGTCGAATTAATTCTTTGGGAACGAACGTGTCGGACGGACGATGTTTACCGTAACGTTTTACATCTAAAAGCACGCCGTTGCCGCCTTTCTGTTTATCGATGTCGAGGATGCCCGTGACGGCCACAAGGTTGTCGTTTTGGACAGGGGCGGTTGGTTTCTGGGCGGGGGCGTTCGATTCGGCAGCAGCGGCCTCGTCGTTGGTCTCGGGAGATTTATCCATGATTATTTTAAAAGTGTCGAACGGGGTGAAAGAAGGCTCGAGCGCATCGCAACGCTTGACGCATCTGACGGGCAGCGGGATAAAATGCGGACCGAAGTCAGACGGCGGCGGTTTCATAACTATCTCAAAACCACAGCGACCCAACATGACGGACCAAAATATTACCTCAGTGTCCCGTGAAAAACGGGTTTTCCGGCCTTCAACCGAATTTCAGCGCCAAGCGAACCTCGGCAGCATGGCTGCCTATAAGAAACTCTACCGTGAGTCTGTCAACTCCCCAGAAAAATTCTGGGAGCGACAGGCCAAAGAGTTACTAGTTTGGCGCAAACCATTTACATCGGTGCTAAAATGGAAAGCCCCCCATGCCAAATGGTTCGGCGGCGGCACGCTTAACGTGGCAGAAAACTGCGTCGACCGACATCTCGGAACAGCGCGAGAAAATAAAGCCGCCTTAATTTTTGAAGGAGAACCCGGTGACGTTCGCACGATTACCTACAAGCAGCTTTATTTCCACGTCGCTCGCTTGGCCCATGTCTTTGAAAATATGGGCATCGGACGGGGGGATCGGGTAGCGATCTACATGCCAATGGTGCCTGAAGCCGTTTTTGCCATGCTCGCTTGTGCTCGAGTCGGCGCAATTCACACGGTGGTTTTTGGCGGCTTTAGTGCCGAGTCGCTGAAGGATCGCCTCAACGATTGCGAAGCGAAACTCGTGATTACCGCCGACGGTGGTTGGCGCCGGGGCAAGGTGATAGAACTTAAGAAGACGGTCGACGAAGCGGTGGACAAAGCTCCCACGGTTCAAACCGTTCTCGTGCTGCGCCGCTGCGGAAACGAAATCAACATGCGCGATGGACGCGATATTTGGTGGCATGATGCTTGGGCAGGTGCCCCCAATTCACACAAAGCCAAGGCATTCCCGTCCGAACACCCGCTTTTCATCCTCTACACGTCTGGAAGCACCGGAAAGCCTAAGGGAGTGCTGCACACCAGCGCGGGCTATCTGCTCGGAGCGAAACTTTCCTCTCACTACGTTTTCGATCTCAAGGAGAATGACCTCTACTTCTGTTCGGCCGATATCGGCTGGATCACCGGACACAGTTATGTGGTTTACGGTCTGCTTTCAAACGGAGCGACGGTCTTCATGTATGAAGGCGCTCCGAACGAGCCCGGCCCAGATCGCTTTTGGGAGATGATCGATCGCCACGGAGTGACAATTTTCTACACCGCGCCGACTGCGATTCGGGCCTTTATGCGGTGGGGCGATAATTATGTGCTGCGCCATCATCTCAAATCCTTGCGCTTATTGGGTTCGGTCGGAGAACCCATTAATCCCGAGGCTTGGATATGGTATCACCGCATGATCGGCAAAAAGAAGTGTCCGATCGTCGATACTTGGTGGCAGACCGAAACCGGCTCGATCATGATTACCCCGCTTCCAGGGGTGACACCCTGTAAACCGGGTTCCGCTACCCTGCCGTTTTTTGGGGTTTCAGCCAAAGTGGTCGACGAGAAAGGCAAACAAGTGCCCAGGGACACCGGCGGTAAACTGATTATCGACCAGCCGTGGCCTTCCATGTTGCGCACCCTGTGGGGTGACGATGAACGCTTCAAAAAAACTTACTTCAGCGACTATCCGGGGATCTACTTCACTGGTGACGGAGCGCGACAGGATAAAGATGGCTACTTCTGGATTATCGGACGTCTCGACGATGTGCTCAATATTTCGGGTCATCGTCTCGGCACCGCGGAAGTCGAGAGTGCCCTAGTGTCGCACGCGAAGGTCGCCGAAGCGGCGGCCGTCGGACGCCCGGATGAGTTAAAAGGGCAATCCCTGGTGGTTTTCGTGACCCTCAAAGCGGGAGTGGAAGCCACGGATGAACTAAAAGTTGAATTGCGAAACCACGTGGGCAAAGAAATCGGCGCCATCGCCAAGCCTGATGTCGTGCGATTCGCGCCGGCATTGCCCAAGACTCGCTCCGGCAAAATAATGCGCCGTATCCTCAAAGATATTGCCGCAGGCAGAGTTGTCCAAGGCGACACCACCACGCTGGAAGATTACGCGGTGGTCGCGGCCCTGCAGGCCGCGGATTAATCCAATCGTTTCAACTGAGGTGCCCGTTCCGTTTTAATGAAAGACAGCGGGCACCGTTTGGTTGATCGGTCGGGTTTTACCCTGATCGAACTTTTGGCCGTGATCGCCATCATTGCGGTATTGGCGGCTATTTCCTTGAAGCTGGCCTCGGGAGCGCGAACCGGGGCTATGCGCGACACCGCTCGCGCCGAGCTCGCAGTGCTGAGTGGAGCACTGGAAGACTACAAGCGGGTTTATAAAAGTTATCCTGTCGCCGATACTTCGACCGAATTATTTGCCGCGCTTTCTGGTCAAGCCGGTCCAACGGGCGCGATGCAAGATCGACGGCCTTTCGTGACATTGTCGGGATTAAATTTACTCGATAGCGGTTCAGCTGCGTCGGGAAACGCCTTGGTTGATCCTTGGGAGCAACCTTATGTTTATTGGCCTTATGTCAGTGGTGGCCGGAACCACTATTATCTCTACTCAATTGGCCCTGATCACTTGGACAAGCGCCCAAAAGACGGAGTGCTCGACCTGAAGGCGGAGCCGAATTTGGATAATATTTATGCACATCGATAGAGGCAAACTTGAGAGCTGGGGACGCTCGGCGGCATTCACTTTAATCGAACTGCTAACGGTGATTGCAGTGATTGGGATATTGGCTGCCATTATTATCCCGACGGTAAGCGGAGCGCGTGATTCAGCGACCCGGGCGAAGACTAAAGCCCAGTTCAGTCAATGGGCGGCAGCGATGGAGCTATTTCGGCAAGAGTATGGGTTTTATCCCGATATATCTGAGGATGGAATAGTTGATCCGGAAAAGTTCGCCGCTGAATTGACGGGAAGAACGATGACGGGACAGACCATTTCAAGAACAGCGTTTGGCAACCGAAAGGCGCTGGCATTTTACACCATAGGGAGTGATGAGTTATCGGAGGATGGCATTCAACTCGTGGATGGTTTTGGTAATACGGAATTGGCTGTGCGCATCGATTCAAACCGGGATGGCATCATCAGTAGTGCCGATTCCGGAGAATGGGTGGACTTGGCAGATGAAACAGGAAGTGCGTTGAGTCCCACCGCGTTGAATTCGGCGGTTCCAGCCAGTGGGGTTCGAGCGGGAGTGGTGTTCTATTCTGCAGGGCGAGCTCGTGATTCGGCTGACTTGATCTTAAGCTGGCGGTAGTTCGGGTGACCTGCGGTAGATTCCGAATTCGAAGATCATGCGCTTTCTCTCATCACCTCCTAGGATGAATCAGTCAGGGTTCACTCTGATCGAGCTCCTGGTAGTCATTGGGGTAATTGCGGTTTTAGCCGGATCGGTCGGAGTTGGACTGGCGGGAGGTAATCAGGCCACCGATCTGACCACGGGTCGTGAAATTCTCCGTTCGTATGTGGTCGCGGCCCGGCAACAAGCGGCGCTCAACCAACAAGAGACGGCGTTGCTGGTGGTCGCCGATATTAATGATCCTGAGCGCTACCTTCGCCGCGTGGCAGTCGCGACGCTCGATCCTGAGTCGGGTAATTGGCAAGTCACCGCCCGGGGGGCTTCTTTACCCGGTCAGGTTTGGGTGCTGCCTCCGGTATCTGGAAGTTCATTACTTCAAGAAACAGAGCCCATCACTTTGGAGCCCGGAACCACTGCAACCTCGTGCTATTTACTCCGATTCGCCGTAAACGGACAGATTGCAGCCGGAGGCACCGGAAAGTTGTGGGTAGGAATCGGCCAGCGTGATCAAAGTGGACTTTCCTTTCCGAGCGACGCGCCCAAAGTGGGACTCTCAATCAGTCGTTACGGAGCGATTTCAATGTTTGATGATTCGGGAGGCGTGGCTCCGTGAATTCAGATCGCGGGTTTTCATTGGTCGAGGTGGTTGTAGCGATCGGCGTGTTTGTCGTCGGAGTAGTGGGGGCGATTGCATTACTTGCCTCGACGACAGATTCTGCTAGCGCGACTTTGGACGCGAATGGAGCCCTCCGCGTCGCAGAATCGAGTGAGGCATTGTTAAGGACCAACGAATGGGATCTCGTGGCGAGTTACCTGGAAGAAAGTGATTCTACGCCAATCTACGCGGATAAAAGTGGCGGTCGTATCGGTTTTATAGACGTGGTTGAGTTAGCTGACGCTTACTACGAAATTAAGCTACGGCGAATCAGTGATTTGTCCCCGGTCACCGCGGACACGACGGCTGGATTTCTTGCCTTTGAAGTGCGAGTGAGTTGGCCCGTGCGCCAAGGCGGGGGCGAAATAGTGCCCTTGGCGAACCGAGAGACTGTCACCCTCAACATGGCCATCAATCGATGAATCGTTCACTAAATCGAGAAGCATTTACGCTGTTGGAGTTGTTGGTTGCGCTGGGAATTACGGCAATGTTGGCTGCGCTCTTACTTGCGATCACCACCAACACCCTCACCATTTGGGATCGTTCGGTGAGCGCACTGGGAATGGAGAACGAAGCGCAACTGATCATCTCTCGGATAGTGATCGATTTGGAGAGTCTCGTTTTGCCAATTGACGGCAGGGCGTGGGCCGAAATTGAGTCTACGGGAAGTGAGACGACTTCTGGGGGATTTTTCTCCAATCTCGCGTCCACGTCGGGAGCCCAGAGCGATCCGTCTACGATTCGAGAGGTTGCTTACAAGTTGTCGGAAGCAACGACTCCGTCACGGCTTTATCGATGGGAAGGCACCGCGGAAGAAGCGTTGGGCTCTGGTTACCAGTATGCGGCGCCTGCATCCGTCACGGACAACGAGTTTTTGTTGAATGAATCTCTCGCCGAGTGGCGCCTTAGTTTCTGGCGGACACCAGCCGAGGAAATAGATCTCGCTGTTTCAGCGGAAATTCCACGGCTAGTGCGACTCGAGTTTTCGCTGATTTCAGCGGACGGTGTGGAGCGGTTGGAGGCGGTCGAGAAGGGCTTCTCGAATGAAGTCGAAGCTGATATCCGGGAGCAATCGACCCGGCGGTTCACGCGATGGATTGAGTTGAAAGGGGTGGCGCGATGACGAGGTCCAAATTT
>Ga0208413_1000158_pt1 | contig 58843 bp, 58 predicted proteins | sample AntAceMetag02UKD_FD_184761 | JGI IMG/M metagenome (GOLD analysis project Ga0208413, IMG submission 184761) | Saline lake microbial communities from Ace Lake, Antarctica - Antarctic Ace Lake Metagenome 02UKD (SPAdes) (version 2) | ecosystem: Environmental > Aquatic > Non-marine Saline and...
CCTCGCCTGAAAGGGCGTGCCGGTTCGATTCCGGCCCCGGGCACCATCTAGAGCTACACGCTAAATCTATAAGCTAAAACTCTCTTCTTTGCCATTTACATCCACGGTATAGAGACCGGATCCCAATCCAACTGTATCGAGACGTATGTGTGTTTCGAAAGGCTCTATTATCGCAATGCAAGTTTCAGCGGGACCCATCTTGGTTTCCGCAAGCGCTACAGTGAACGAAAAGCCATCCCTGAATATAGCGGGATTTTGTAATTCTACACACGGCACCGATTTATTCCCTCGTACAACTATGCTCACTTGCGGAGGTAAAGACTTTGTCATGATGACAGTGACGATATCCACAAATACCAATGGGCTCGGCTCCGCCTCGAGCACAGTAAAATTGCCGTTGGTATCAAGTGCCAATTGAATATCATTGTAATAATGAGTTTCACCCTTAATTAAGGCGGCGGTTTGCGGGATTTGCAGAATGCCCTCTTTAAATGTCGCGGGCTGCGCAAATCCCGTCGCACTGAATAGGAAGGCCGAAACTACGGCTAAAGCTTGAACAAAGGAACATGTAAAGCTGGATGCCTTCATAGTCTTGCTCCTAAAAAATTTGGTATTTGGCTATTGAGGTTAATACTTACATTCAAAATAGGAAATCTTTATAAGCAAAAGAGGCGTGTTTTTTGAGGGGCGGGTAAGAAGGGGTAACCAGACAAGAGCTAGGTTCTCGCCGGAAATAGACTAGTGTACCCGTCGAGTTAATTAGAGAGAAAACCGTTCACGTAGAAAATAGGCGATGCCATCTTTGTGATTGTGTCCAATTACCGCAGTGGCAGACTGCTTTACGATGTCGCGCGCGTTCTCCGGCGCGTAACTTTCGTCAGCAAGTTCGAACATACTCAGGTCGTTATCTCCGTCGCCAAAGCAAATTATGTTGCTCGCTCCCAATTGCGCTTTGAGTGAAGTCACTGCTGCGCCTTTGCTTGCTAAGCAATGGTGAACATCCATCCAACGAAAAGATTCGCCCTCGATAGCAGGGCCAGAGTACGTGACAAGGTTTGGATGGTTATCGACTTTTCTCCAGATATCGGTAATGTCTGCAGCCGAACCGATCATACTTATGTTGGTTACCTGGCTATCTGCCGGCAGCGCATCAAGTGGGAAAAGTTTAGCCTCTGTCCCCGCATAGTGTTTGCTGATCAGATTTTCCTCGACAGTATGCCGCGGTGTCGCGTGGTAGATAAAGTGATTGCTTGTGTCTATGGCATGCACAAAGGGTGTAATTCCTTGGCTCAGAGCAGCGTCGACAACGGTCGCTATCTCATTGTTGGTGAGCAAGTTCTCCAGCGTCAGCTCGCTACTAAGGGGGTCCCATATAGTCACGCCATTGGTATAGATTTGCGGGAGGTCGAAATCATGCCCTTTGAGAATCGTTCTGGCGGAAAGCATGGTTCGGCCTGTGGCCACTGTATAGGCAATATTTTTGTCTTTGAGTAGACCTAGAGTCTCTTTAGTGAAAGGCGATATTACCGATGCGTCGTTGAGGAGTGTGCCATCTAAATCGAAAAAAATGAGATCCATTAAGTGTTTTATCGTCCTGTAATCTATAAATCGCCGGCTGGTGCTAATCTGGTCTTAAGCCTTTGCTCGTCAACTAGGGTAAACGCTAATTAGCAGCACTGAGATCTAAGCTTAGCGATCGAATTCGCAAGACGTTAGAGAGGCTTAGATCTCACCGCGTCGAGCCGACTGAATCATGTGATCTGCCGCTCTAAATGCTAACGCCATAATTGTCATTGTTGGCTGGCCGCGTCCCGACGTCACAAGGCTCGAACCATCGCAAATAAACAGATTTGAGACATCGTGCGAGCGATGATATCTGTCGACAACGGAACTCGCCGGATCATTGCCCATTCTGCAGGTCCCGAGCAGGTGAACATTTCCTTCTTGGCCGTTTTTCGGATAGCTACCTGCCTGTCGAATGGCGCCGGCAGCCTCCATGAGCTCGCCTGTTTTATCGAAGAAAAATTTCATTGTTGCAAGATCGTCAGGGTGATCCATGTACGTGCAGCGTAAAGCGGGTCGGCCCCACTTATCTTTCAGTGTGGGGTCAAGCGTCACTGTGTTAGTCGCGACCGGAAGCGATGTCGTGTGGCCATCGAAGGCGGCGGTATGAGTGAATTCTTGCTCAAGGTCTTTCTTGTAGTCTGCTCCCCATTTAGGGCCGCCGAACATCCCGCTCATAAGCGCGGAATTAAGTGGCGTTCCGCGAGCATAGTGTCTGCCATCGATGCCCCCGCCGCCATAAAACCCAAGGCTCGGGTTTAACTCATAGAAGTCATGAATAACGCGAGTTGCAGGGATGCTCTTGTAGGCGTTGACGGGTTGGGGGAAAAGCCCGACGACAGATGTGTAACCATTAAACATTAAATTCTGGCCGACAAAACCGCTAGAGTTGCAAAGTCCCTGAGGATGCTGATCGGAAGCCGAAAGCAGCAGCAAGCGGGGTGTTTCGGCGCCATTTGCACAAAGAACTACCGCCTTTGTGCGCTGCGCGAATTCGTTACCTTCGTCATCCCAATACACTACCTCGTCGGCCTTGCCATCGGCGCCGGTGGTTACGCGAGAGACGGTGCAGCCGGTGCGTAACTCACAATGCCCGGTGGCGAGCGCAAGAGGGATCATAGTCGCCATCGAGGAAGATTTAGCATTGACCTCGCAGCCGAAGCCATTGCAAAAGCCGCAATGAATGCAGGCAGGGCGACCATTGTGTGGCTCTGAGAGAATCGCCACGGGTGCAGGATAGGGATTCAGTCCTAGTTTTTTTCCGGCGCGCTCAAGAAGTACATCTGAGCCCTTAATGGGCATGGGTTTGCAGGGGTAATCCTGCGATCTCGGTGGGTCCCAAGGGCCTTGAAGGCCTGATACGCCAATCTCCCAATCGACTTTCGTATAATAGGGTTCAAGCTCTTCGTAGCTAATGGGCCAGTCGGCGAAGTTTGTGCCGGCAATGGTTCCGCGCACACTCGCCTCTTTGAAGTCAATGGGTCGCAAGCGCCAAAAATTTCCGGAAAAATGAACGCTACTTCCTCCCACATTGTGTGCATAACCCAGCGCGGCCTCGGCCGGTTTTGCTGTGTCGGTTGCGGACTTTCTGAACGTCTGTGGATGCCCTTGTTTGCTGCCCCAAATAAGGCCGCCGTTGTAGTCATAGCTCCACTCGTCGTGCCTAAAATCGCCGGCCTTGAGATGTGGGCCTTGCTCTAAGACGACGACTGAGAAACCTGCACTAGAGAGCTCCTTCGCCATGACTCCGCCGGCAGCGCCGGAGCCAACGATGACAAAGTCTACAGCCTCGCGCGTGGGATAAGTTACCGATGTTTGCTGTTGAGCCATGCGGGTTATTCTCCCTTCGCCAAATGATCTGCATCATAGAAGCCATACGGCTGTGTCCACACATGCCGGTCCTCGAAACCAATCAGTTGCCAACCTAGCTCGTCTTTATTGCCGCCGTATTCGGGCAGTGAAAACATCGCTGCGATGACGAGAAAGCGAATCGTCGCAAAAAATTCGGTCTCTTCAATTTGAGTGAGTAGGCTGTCCTGCTGGACAGACGTAAGGTCGGCGAACAAGGCGGTATCATAAAGTGCAGCGGTGTTGGCTTGGAGATCTGCGAGGCCTGAGCGCAGAGTCTGTCTCTGCCGCTCGAATGCGTCGGCTATTACGTTATCGATAAAATAGACGGCACCAGCTTCGCGCGCACCGGGGGTTTCGTCGGTGGGAATGATGCGGGCAGCAATCGCGTCATATTCCTGCGCTTCGACGACGCTTAAGGTAGCGAAATCCCCGCCGTTAAGCCGCGTCTCATTTGCACGGCTGCAGGCAGTAAGGACCATGGGAAAGGTGAGGGTAATGCACGAGGCCTTCATTGCGGCGCCGCTTGATCTGAGGAAGGCCCGCCTGCTTAACTCGGCTTGGATCATGTCCTGCTCCTTTTTATGGCGCAAATTTCGTATTTTGCGCATGCTGGGATATAGGTGTTTATTCGCGAGCCGAGTGGTTTGGCAGTTAACTAGTCGAGCAGACCGAAGCCCATTCTGCCACGCTCGACCCTGTGCCCAACGTCGAGAACATAGTCTGGGCCGATAGAAGCAATGGTCGGCGTGCCGCTGCCCATCATGGCGATGGTGAGTTCGCGGTTGAGAAGGTTTAGCACGCGCTCCACGCCAGCTTGGCCAAAGGCGCCCAGTCCCCAACAATAGGGTCGGCCAATGCCCACAGCGGTTGCTCCCAGCGATAGCGCTTTATAGATATCCGTGCCGCGTCGGAAGCCGCCGTCGACAATAATTGGGATTCGGCCGTTCACGGCAGCGACGATTTCTGGCAAGCACTCGATTGTTGCGCGCTCCGTTTCTACCGCGCGGCCACCGTGATTAGACACGACGATTCCGTCGGCTCCATGTTGCACCGCAAGTGCTGCGTCCGTGCCTACCTCGATCCCTTTGATGAGCACTTTCATGTTGGTGACTTCTTTCATGCGTCCGATAACGCTCCACGTCAAAGAGGAGTCATTAAGCATGACGCCTTTCATGTCGAGCCCTTTAAATATGGGTTTAGCTTGTCCCTTGTGGCATACGCTGCAGTCACGGTCGTCTTCGCGCATGAGCAGCGATTGGGTCTCGGTATTGCGCCCGCCTGGCAAATCGATTGTTAGGCACACTGCAGTGCAGCCAGCTGCTTCTGCTCGCTATAGCATAGCCACTGTGTTTGCCCAGCGGTTGGTTGGGTAGAGCTGAAACCAGATTGGCGCGTCATGGGCCTCTGCGACGTCCTCAATTGCCGTGGACGACTGTGTCGACAGAATCATATGGTGCCCGACGGCCTTTGCAGCGCGTGCCGTACCGAGCTCTGCTTCGGCATGATAGGCACCCTGGCTGCCGACGGGGCAGATGATAATCGGCGATTTCGCCTGTGTGCCAAGGATATTGATGCTCAGATCAGGTGAGCTAACATCGACTAGTCTGCGCGGACGGATTTGAAAACGTGTAAAACCGGCACGGTTGGCTCGTAAGGTTGCATCGCTGTCGACACCGGTGTTGAGATAGCCAAAATGTGCGGGCGGAATTTTCTCACGCGCGAGCGCTTCCATTTCGAATACGTTTATCACTTCCGAAGGATCGGTGAGTCGTGCACCGAGCGTTTCTTCAACTTCCTGAGCAAAGGCTGAGTATTCTGTGAGAAGGGGGCTGGCGGCTAGGTATTTTAGAAATTCGCGTCTGCTTTTCATGGTGCTCTCTTTGTTCGTGATTCGCTATATTTGGGTTACAGATTGATCGAGTATGGTTCTATTCGCTAAGAGTTAACACTAATCTAATAATGACGCCGAAACTAGTAGGTTTGACGCTGATTGTCTACCCATGCGCATGGGGCTGGAGTAGATCAATGGCCACCGCGACCGCAATTTCTGGCTTCGCAAGGGGCCAGCCATTGGGTACACTCAGTGATCATAATGACCAAGCCATTTAAGAGAGGACACACTTTTGCTATACAGTCTTGATAACGTCTCACCCCAAACCCAAGGCGACGATTATTATGTTGCAGACACGGCCACTGTATTAGGCAATGTCATCTTAGAGAAAGACGCGAGCGTGTGGTTCGGCGCAGTGGTGCGTGGTGATACTGAGACGATTACCATAGGCGAGCGCAGCAACGTGCAAGACTGTTCGGTGCTGCATGCTGATACTGGTTTTCCACTTGTGATTGGCAGCGATGTGACGATCGGGCATAAAGTCATGTTGCACGGTTGCACTATTGGCGCCGGTAGTCTCATTGGAATCAATGCGGTGGTGTTAAACGGCGCGGTGATAGGCAAAGGCTGTTTGATCGCAGCGAACACGCTAATTACCGAAGGGATGGTTGTGCCCGACGGCGCCGTTGTTATGGGCGCGCCGGGTAAGGTTCGCGGCGAATTGGATGAAGCGCGCAAACAAGCGCTTATCGACTCGGCGACTCATTATGTCGAGAATGCTAAGCGCTTTAAAGCAGGCCTAAAGAGGCTTTCCTAAAGCGCGCGCCTGGGATTCAGCACCGAATAGCCCTGCACCGAATAGGGCTTGTTGCTGTAACTATCGACGATTGATTGCACTGCGGTTACGCCAACCTCTTGCCTGACATTGAGGTGCGAATAAGAGCTGATCTGAGTCATCATGATTCCGATCATATTCTCGACAGGATCGATCCAAAAAATCGTGCCCCATGCGCCGCCCCAGGTAAAAGATCCTGGGGTAATGGGATCCCTCGCAACGCCTGCATCATTTAAAATACCGAAGCCTAACCCGAAATTGTAGCCTGGCCCGCGAATGTAAATATCGTGATCGGCGCTGTGATTAGAGATCATCAGGTTGACAGTCTTGGGGCTAAGTATCTGGACCCTCCCTAGCTTTCCGCCATTAAGAAGCATCTGGCTAAAACGCCAATAGTCACTCGCGGTGGAAAACAAACCGGCGATGCCGCCGTAATAGTCACTGCCGAAAAACGGCACGCTGCTGTATTCGGGCGTGCGGTAAACCTCAATAGTTTTGTTCGGTCCGGTTGGCGAGTAGACCGTTGCGACGCGATCACGCTTCTCGGCCGGGACCACATAGGACGTATCGTTCATAGCGAGCGGATCTAAAATTCGCTCTTGTAAAAAATCCCTTAGCGGCTCGCCTGAAATTCGCTCAACTAGCAACGCAACATAGTCGGTAGAACTGCCGTACTGCCAGTCTTCGCTGGGATGAAAGGCGAGGGGGAGGGGTGCTCGTTTAATCAATGTTGCCTCTAGGCTGCTTTCTCGGCCAAGTAGCGCTTGTTCGTCTTCGGTTAATAATTCGCGAGCAGGGTCTAACCCTGTTGTGTGGGCTAAGACATCGCGCACGGTGATCGGCTGTCGAGGCGTCATTCGATGGACGCCTGCGTCGTCTTGAATAAGCACTTGTTTGCCGGCGATTTCGGGAATCCATTTGGTCACGGGGTCGGTGAGTAAGAATCGGCCCTCTTCGTAGAGCATCATTAGCGCGGTTGAGACTATAGGTTTGGTCATCGACATAATGAAGAAGATTGTGTCTTCGGTCATCGGTGTGTCGCTTTCTTTGTCCCGCCAACCCTGTGTTTCAAGATGAACGACCTTGCCGTCGCGCGCGACCAATGTGACAGTTCCTGCCAGCTGATTTGCATCGATATAGCGCTGCATCGCCGCGGGCAATCTCTCGAGTCGATCGCTAGAGAGGCCGACGCTTGCCGGGCTCGATCGAGGCAGCGACTGAGCCCACGAGTTGGCACTGAGCAATAGGCTGAGCACAGCGATAAGCAGAACTCTCATTGTGTGCTGACAAACTGGTCTGAAACTGGCCTTGCGCATGGTTATTCCTCCATGGAACATTCCTGTTTTGCTGTTGTTATTTCGTCAACGAATGAGCGAAGCTCGAAATGTCGCGTACAGTTGCATGGTAAACATCGGGGATAGCTGAAACGAAAGCGCAGTCTGCTGCGTGGCACGTGCCGTGTACGGTACGACCAACTGTCGATACACCTGCCTGCAATAACTTGCGGTAATGGGCGAGTCCTTCGTCACGTAAGGGGTCTAGTTCGTTGACCGAAATGACATGTGGCGGCAAGCCACTCAGCTCTTCGAGGCTCGCATGATAAGGCCAAGCGAGAGGATTCGTTGCGTTTTCGCCAGTAGGATCGTAAGGCTTAACCATTGCACCCATGGTATTCATGTCGAGGAAATACGCGTCGTTTTCAACAAGTGAAGGCAGCTCTACAGGTTTAGTGGCATATAGGCCCGAGATATAAGGGCACTGCGCATAGACGCCGGATATCTGCGCTAGCCAGCCTTCTTTTTTTGCAAGCATCGTTGTCGCCAAGGAGAGATTGCCACCGCCAGATTCGCCGCTCATGATCAAATTCGAAATGCCTAAATTCTTGCGGTTGGCTGCTACCCACTGTGCGGCGTCGGCGCAGTCGTATAAGCCAGCCGGAAAAGGATGATTACCCAGTGCGCCAGCTGCATTGCGAAACTCGACCCCGACGACGACCAAGCCCGTTGAGGCGAGTTCGCTTCGCCATCGGCTGTAGTTTGCATCGGAGGCGGTAAGGATGACCATGCCGCCACCGTGTGTGTGAACAACGCAGGGCAGAGGCGCGCTGTCACTTGAGTGGCCCGCTGGGCTGTGAATAAATAGTTTGATCTCGTTGCCGTCGCGACCGGCAATCGTCTCTTCACGCGCATCGACAGGGTTTGCTGGGACGCCTTGACGGCCAAGCACCGCGAACATTGTCTGCCAGGCCTGTTCGGCCGCGATCGAATAGGCGATACAGTCGGCCACGTCGCTTTCACCATTGACAGGGGGCTCTGCAGCTTGCCCCGCAAGCCCTAGTTGACTCAAAGCAGCGGCGAGTCTGGGGTCTGTGCGTGGGTCTGTGCCGAGACTCATGCTTGGATCCCCAAGACGACCGGGGAGTTGATTCGCTTTTAAATTACTCATGCTTAAGTTCTCGTTCGCTTCTGATTGATAATAGGTAATCGATACTCGGGCTCTGTCATGTGCCGATTTTTGATTAATCTGCCGCTAGCGCGATGTCTTCGCGGATCGTTTTCGTTGCCCAATAATAGTGAAGGGCACACCAGATATTTACCAGTACTGTTAGTGACATCGCGTAACGAAGCGCGTCATTGCCAAACGTGGGAGTCAGCCAATCGCTAACAAAGCCGGTCACCATCGGGCCTAAACCTAATCCGATGAGGTTTAAGACAAACAGCAAAATAGCAGAGGCCATTGCGCGCATGCGGATACCTACCAAAAAATGCGTTGCTGCAATGCAAGGTGCGAGGTAAAAGCCGCCGAAGAATACGGGTAAAAGATAGAAAAACACGGCGCTGTAGCCGTCAGGCATAACAATAAAAGTAATAAGCGCGAGCGGAATCGCAGCGACAGTTGAGATAAAGGGTATCCAAATATACCAGCGCATATCGTCATGCTGGTTCGACTTTCGGTCGGAATACCAACCACCAAAAAATGTTCCTGCTAATCCTCCGATGCCCGCGATAAGTCCATAATAAACGCCTATATCGAGAATCGGCATGTCGTGGATACGACCGAGAAACAGTGGCATAAAGTTACCCATGCCGTAGGTAACGAAGGCATGCAGCGCGCAGGCGAAACTAAGATGTTTGAATGATTTGCGCGAAGCGAGAATTCTCATCACTTTAAAAAAGCCCGGCGGCGCTATGTCGCGGCGACTTTCGGCCATGCCACGTGGGGGCTCTTTTATGACAAATCGGACTACAAAGGCGAGAATCAAACCAGGTAGGCCAACAACGATGAAAGCCGTCCTCCAGTCAAAATATTGGACGAGATAAGCGCCCCCGACGGTGCCTACAAGAATGCCACCGTAAACGCCGAGAGAATAAATTGAAAGTGCAGTTGCGCGCTGTGCTGCCGGAAATATGTCCGACACGATTGAGTGCGCTGGGGGAGAGCCGCCGGCTTCGCCTATTCCGACTCCGACTCTGGCCAAAAATAGCTGGCCGAAGTTTTGTGCGAAACCACACGCGGCGGTCATCAGACTCCATGTTGCGACGGAAATAGCGATAACATTTCGACGATTGCTGAGATCAGCTAGGCGAGCGATAGGAATGCCCAAGACGGTGTAGATTAGGGCGAAAGCAATGCCGGAGAGGGCGCCAAATTGACCGTCACTTAACTGCAGATCCTCAATAATATAGGCGGCTAGAACATTAATTACCTGCCTGTCGACAAAATTAGAAATATAGACCGTGGTGAGAATACCTAGGACAAGGTAGCGATAGAAAGGCTTTGAGTAGGCGGCTATCGTGTTTTCGCGGCGTAGTTCTTTGGCTTGATCGGTGGTGCTCACAGCTTCGGTCATGCGGGTATTCTCCCTTGTTTTTAGACAGACGCGCACTGGAGTATCACACAAGCTCCGTGAATGACCAACCCTACTTACTTGCAGGTAGGGTTGCGTAAAGAATCTTCGTATTTGATCGAGACGGTAGTTCTTCCAATCCTCTTTAGGACCTCTGACAGTCTAGTAAAACCATGCTATCTTTTGACGCCTAATAAAAAGGAATAGCAATGCAAGATCCCGTTTGGACCTCCGTCATACCACCGCTTTTGGCGATTGGTCTCGCGATAGCGACGCGTCAGGTAATTCTGTCGCTCAGCATCGGCCTCTGGATGGGAGCTTGGCTGCTCGGATCGGTTAATCCTCTCGCGGCGATTCCGCAGGCTATTGATGCAGTGATCAATGTGTTTACCGATCCAGGTGATACTCGAGTTTTGGTCTTTACTTTGGTCATTGGCGGTCTAATCGCAACGATCGAAAAGTTGGGAGGCGTTAGGGGATTCATCCATTTATTGCAGGAAAGAAATTGGGTCACGGGTCCAGGAAGAGCGCAGTGGCTGGCCTTCGGAACTGGCGTCGTAGTTTTCATCGAATCTAATATAACGCTTCTCATTGCCGGCGCGATCTCAAGGCCACTTTTCGACCGCTATCGCGTCTCGCGCGAAAAGTTGGCGTATATTATCGACGCCACCTCTGCGCCGATTTGTGTATTAATTCCACTAAATGCTTGGGGCGCAGTCATCGTTAGCTTGTTAGCGTCCAGCGGCATAGCAAATCCAATCGATGTTTTTATTGGTGCAATACTTCTCAATTTTTACGCTATTTTTGCGGTATTGGTATGCGCGCTTGTTATCTGGTCGGATTTTGATATTGGCCCGATGCGCGCAGCGCAGAAACGCACTGCAGAGGGGAGATTTCTTTGGCCTAACGCCACGCCGATGGTCGATCCAAGCCTCATAGAGGCTGAGCAGAGCAGGCAACCACAGGACTCGGCAAAGCTGATGTTGCTGCCGGTTTTGGCGTTGGTGCTGAGCATGCCTCTCGGTCTCTTTGTAACGGGCGAGGGCGACCTCACGGCAGGGTCTGGCTCCACCTCGGTGCTGTGGGCTGTGTTAATCGCGTTGGGCACGGCTTGGGCAATTGTATTGGGCTCGAGACGCGCGACGTTGGAGACGCTGATGCAACTCTTTCTAAAAGGCGCAGGGGGTTTATTGCCAGTCGCAATGATCCTGCTATTCTCTCTCGCTTTGGGCGATGTTGCGAATGCACTCGGTACGGGAGTGTTCGTCGCGCAACTCGCGCAAGAGACTATTCCGAGTGCGCTGCTATTGCCTCTCTTGTTTTTGTTATCAGCGTTTATTGCTTTCTCTATTGGCTCTAGTTGGGGCACCTTCGCTATTATGATCCCCCTCGCGATGCAAATCGTTGCCGCGCTGGATATGAATGCGTCTGTCTTTTTAGCCGCGGTGCTGTCCGGTGCGGTATTTGGTGATCACGCGTCCCCAATTAGCGATACCACAGTGGTCGCTTCAATGGCAGCGGCTACCGATCATATTGATCACGTGCGTACACAGCTCCCCTACGCACTCATTAGTGCGAGCTTGGCCACTGTGGCTTTTTTTGTAAGCGGCTTAGTTTTGCTGTAAGGCAATTTAGGAAATCAACTATGATGAATTTTAGTCGTATAGGCTGGCAAGAAGCACGAGCAATGCTCGCTGAATACGGAGAGGACGGGGTACATATTGTTGATGTACGAGACGAAGGCGCTTACGAGGCTGGGCATGTGAAGAATGCGATACATTTGAGTGGCAGTAACGTCGCAGAATTCGTGCAAAGCGCCGACCCAGATAAGCCGGTGTTAGTTTATTGCTACCATGGTAATTCGAGTCAGAGCGCTGCAGCCTATCTTGCAGAGCAGGGATTCGACGCGACGTTCAGTATCGATGGGGGTTATGAGACCTATCACGATAAGTTGACGGTTTAACTAGGTTGATCGGCTTTTTCAAACGCGCGTTTAGCGGTGAGTGCTGTGACCATATACAACAGGTTTAGTAACGCCCAACCAAAGATTTCAAAAGACCATAGGGCGTGAGCAGCAGGGTCTATAGTGCGGGCGCCAACGATCCATCCACTCCACAACACGAGCATGGCAATGGGGAAAGCAGCAACCAGCCGCCAGCCCCTGCGCCACTGCCGCCAAGCGGCGATTGTAAGCGCCGCGCTGGAGGTTAGAGTGAGGAAGACGATTATAAGCATGACCGTATCCCAGAGAGGCAGCGACTCACCTTCGGCGCCAAACGCGCGAGTAGTCAATAGAGCGCAGGGCAATCCGATCAGTATTGGAAAAAGGTCAATCTTTCGCATAGAGGGCTCGTGAAAAAATATAACGCAGTAGCGGTGAGATGCGTCAAGCGTACCTTAGCAGAGGCTGCGAACGCAAAGTCAACTTAGTCACCGCACTGAATCGATAAAATTTAGAAGCAGTAATGGAGCAGTATGAGCAGTAAAGAAGGATTAGGTTTGCCAGTAAAAATACCGAGCAATAAAGATTACGAAAACCTCGTCGATCTTAACTACCAACTCTACAATGGGCTTTTTTTGACCCTCCCTCTCGATGAGATTGAGCAGACAGGAATGTTGCTGCCTCTCCTCGAAGCGCGCGCGCAAAAGGGACTAAGTCAAGGCGACGAGCCAGCGCAAATTCTTGAAGATTTTTTTACAACGCATCGGCCTCATCTCGATGAGCAAGGCCGGATTCATTTTTTGTTCAGAGTGATCAAGTATGTCGAAAGGCAGGTAGTTTTAGTCGATGCCTTGGAAGACGCTGCTTACCCTCATGTTCACAAAACCGAAACCAAAAATGTACTCCGACAATTAATCGAGCGCGTGAAGGCCGATGGTTTGCAAGAGCAATTTGATAAGGTCTTGGAGAACTTTGGCAGCAAGGTTATTCTGACTGCGCATCCGACTCAGTTTTATCCTGGACAAGTACTCGCGATAATTACTGACCTCGCTGCGGCGATTAGACAGCAGGATATAGCAACATCACGCGATCTTCTGCAACAACTCGGTAATACACCATTCTTCAACAGCGAAAAGCCGACACCTTATGATGAGGCGACTAATCTCAGTTGGTATCTTGCCAATATTTTCTATGATGCTATAGGCGGCATTATGGACAGCTTCGATACCCAGCTTGCTGATCGCGTCGATTCTCCAAATCAGCTTTTAAGCGTTGGGTTTTGGCCAGGCGGAGATCGCGATGGCAATCCTTTCGTGAATGTTGGCGTTACGCTCAAAGTTGCCGACAAGCTGCGGTCACTGATTATGAGTTGCTACCACAGCGACGTTCGTGAACTAAAGCGTAGGCTAAGCTTTAAGGGCGTGTATAAGCAGCTAGACGAGTTGGAGCGTAAACTGCTTAAAGAAATTACGAAGCCCTGTAAAACCGATTTAACATTGGCAGGTATGATCGAAACAATAGGTCAGATCGAGCAAACCGTGAGAGAGTCCTACCAAGGTCTCTACGTCGAATTGCTTGATTCTTTCAAACATAAAGTGAGTGCCTTTGGTTTTCATTTCGCTAACCTCGATATACGACAAGATTCGCGAGTCATCCACCGCAGCTTTGACACCGCCCGATCGTTGTATCCAGAGTATTTTCCCGCCGATTTCGATTCTTTGGATGAGACCTCTCAGATTGCCGCGATGCTGGCGCTGCGTACGCCAGAGCAGTTGTTAGAGTTTAATGAACAGCTTGTTCCTGATGCGCTTGAACTCGATACCTTGGAGTCGTTGCGTGCGATAGCAACTATTCAGCAGCGTAACGGGGAAACCGGTTGTCATCGTTATATTATCAGCAACTGCAGAGGTGCGATTGATATTGCACGAGTAAAGGCGCTTTCGCATTTAGTAGGGTGGAAAGCGGCGCAGCACACGGTGGATATCGCTCCGCTTTTTGAAACAATCGATGACCTCGCGCGCGCAGGCGCGAGCATGACTAACCTCTATTCCTTTGCCGATTATCGCGCCCACTTAATGCGTCGAAGCGATCGACAAACCGTGATGCTTGGTTTCTCGGACGGCACCAAAGACGGTGGTTACCTCATGGCAAACTGGGCTATCTACCGCGCGAAAGAAGACTTAACCGCAGTATCTCGTGCAACAGGAGTCGAGGTTGCCTTTTTTGATGGGCGCGGTGGGCCTCCAGCGCGTGGAGGCGGCAGTACCTACGAGTTTTACGCAGCACTGGGTAAAAACATCGAAAGTAACCAGATTCAATTGACCGTACAGGGGCAGACGGTGAGTTCCTATTACGGCAACTCGGAAGCGGCGACGCATAATCTGCGACAGTTACTCGCAGCCGGTCTTGAGAATAATCTTTACGACAGGCCTGAGCGCGAATTAAACGAAGGCCAGCGCAGTTTGATGGAGGAACTTGCGAGCATAAGCTACGACCGCTACAAAGCGTTTAAGGCTCACCCGCTGTTTATTCCTTATCTAGAAGAAATGAGCACGCTCAAATACTATGGACGCACGAATATTGGTAGCCGCCCAACGAAGCGCGGCGGGTCCGAGGGGCTTAAGTTTGAAGACCTGCGTGCGATTCCCTTTGTCGGCGCTTGGGCGCAGCTAAAGCAGAATGTTCCTGGGTATTACGGCTTGGGGAGTGCGCTTCAGTCGCTTGAAAATGCCGGCCGTTTAGATGAATGTAAAGCGCTCTATCAGAACTCTAAGTTTTTTAAAGCGCTCGTAGATAACAGTATGCAGAGCATGAGCAAGTCGAATTTTGAGCTTACCGCCTATATGGGCAAACACCCGCGTTTCGGCGAATTCTGGCAGCAAGTGCACGCAGAGTTCGAGTTAAGCGTTGAGATGGCGCTCAAAATCTCGAATCAATCCATACTTCTTGAGGACAATCCAACGAGTAGGCTTAGTATTTCGCTAAGGCAAAAGCTGGTATTGCCATTGCTCGTTATTCAGCAGTATGCGCTCACGCGCGCACAGCAATTAGAAGGCGTTGTGGCAGAGGATAATCGAGAAGAATCGGCTGAAGTGGCGCTTTATGCGCTCTATGAAAAAATGGTTATGCGCAGCCTGTTTGGTAACGTCAACGCTTCACGCAATTCGGCCTAGGGCAGCGTAAAAACGAGCAATTTTCTGCTGCGAGTATAGCGCGGCAGAAGACTGACTGCGGTTTAGCTCTAAAGCCTCGAGTCTAGAAGCCAAACATCCGCGAATTGCATCGCGGAATCTAATCTAGCTTCGATTTCTTTGGTATCCCTGCCAAGTTTTTGCATTGCGGTAGTAGCACCGTGAAGTGACCAAACGTTATTGGGATGGTCATCCATATCGAGTTCGTATTCTGCGAGAGCGGCGTCATAGGCGCCTAGAGCCAGGTAGGCGGCGCCAAGCCAGTGCCTAGGCGAAAAAGGGAGTGGCTCAGGTTCGTCGTAGTTGAGGCTGTCGTAATACCGTGTGGCGCGCCGGAATGCTTCAGCAGCGCCTTCAATATTCCCAGCGTCCCATTTAATTTGTCCTTCGAGTATTCCTGCAAGCGCGCCAATGATGTTTTTCCCATCGTGGAATCGGAAACGCGCCGTAGTCGTTTCAGTAAGGTCTAGCAGTACGGTAAGCGCTGCGCTCGCCCGCTCAACATCGTCTTGTTTTTGAGCAGCGTAACCTTGCGAGAAGAGATACATGCTGCGATTTACATCACCGTTTGGTTCATTGTCTAGCGCTAGCACTTCGTCATAGCGACCGAAACGCACTAGGCTCATTGCGTGCATCGCGCTATTGCCATTGAGTTTTGCTAAGTCTTTCGACGCCTGAATCGAAGAAGCGCTCGCGCCGCCCATCGCTGCCGCGTAATAAAGCATCGTCAGATTATGCGTAGGATAAATCGCCACGCCTCGGCCAATCGCTGCCTTTTGGTCAGAGTGCCACGCAATCGTGTTGGCCCTGACTGCTTCTTCCCACAGTCCCATCTCATTCCATGTATGGCTGGGCATATGATTGATGTGACTTGCGCCTGGGATTGCGGTGCCTAAAAATTGGGCGCACGGTGCGGCGAGCTCTGGCGTAGGTGTCGATTCGGTTGCATGCACATAAAGGTGGCACGCACCGGGGTGCATTATATCTCGCGCAAGAACGCTTTCGAGTACGCCGTGAAGTCTTATGACATTAGGGTCTTCTAAACGCCGGTACCCGCGTCTTTCCTCGAGCAGGAATAGGGCATCCGCGTAGAGCGTAGCGATATTAAGATCATTAGGGTATTTTCGCGAAAGGGCTGCCATGGTGTTGGCGTAGGCTTGGTCTTGAATGCGGCGTTTTTCCGGATCGTAATCATCGATATAGCGTGATTCTAACGAGCGAATAAGGTCTGCCTCCTTCTCGTTCGCGCTATCAATCAATGTTAGTGCCTTCTTTAAGGCTGCAATGGCGCGTGGTGCGTCGGCCGTGGTCATCGCTCCATTGAGGTAGCTGCCCCAGCTCCATGCCTCTCCCCAGAAGCAAATTGCACAGTTAGGATCAGCAACCTGTGCTTCGCGAAAAGAACGAGCAGACTCGAGCTTTGCAAAGGCATACATCATTTGGATGCCCTGATCGAAAAAACTCTGTGCGAGCGCAGAGTCAGATGATATCGGAAAGTGAAAGTCGCCGAGTATTTCGCCCATTAGGGGAATAGGGCTGGCAAACTCATCAGGGTAGGCGATTTCTTGTGCCGAGAGTGAGTGAGTAAAACCTGCAAGTGACAGTGTGCAAGCCACAAACGCTAAGGCTCTGACCACTGCGGATTGTCTTCTTTTGGTGATTGGTTTGTTCATTAATATTTCGTCTCCATCCTTAGATTTTTCCGCGCTCTTTCACACTCTTTTTTGCTCTTTAGGATTCTCTAGGCTCTTATACGCTCATGAAGGCTCTTAAAACCTCTTCCTTTTTAAAGAGCAAACTCAACCATAGCGCCAGGACCTAGTGGCAGGCCTAGCAGCACCCATACTATTGTTAGGATAATTCCGGATAAGAGCAGCAGCGCAGAATACGGCAGCATGGTAGCAGCAAGACTTCCTAACCCAAATTCGCGTTGCCAGCGCTGACAAAAAATAAGGATCAGGGGAAAGTAGGGCATCAGGGGTGTAATGATATTTGTCGCCCCGTCACCGACGCGATAGGCCGCCGTGCTCATTTCAGGGCTAATGCCCACGAGCATGAGCATAGGCACCACGACCGGTGCAAGGAGGGCCCATTTTGCGCTCGCTGACCCTACAAACAGGTTGACGAATGCGCATAAGACTATGATCAATGTCAGCAGCATTGGATCGGGCAGGCTTGAGCTTTCGAGGATCTCTGCGCCGTTAATGGCGAAAATCAGGCCGAGATTCGACCAGTTGAACATGGCAACAAAGTGCGCTGCAGCAAAGGCGAGCACGAGGTAGTAGCCTAAATCGGCCATCGCTTCGCTCATCATTCTAACGATATCGCGGTGGTCTTTGACGACTCCTGCGCCCTTGCCGTAGGCCCAACCTGCTGCAAGGAAGAGAACGAAGAAGGCCGCAACGAGTGACTGGAAAAAGGGTGTAAGCCTTGCTTCTGCTGTCGCAGATTCATCTATGAGGGGTGTGCCCGGGCCTATTGCTAAGAACACCCAAACTGCAACAACGACAAGGCACGCGTACCCGGCGTAAGCGAGTCCGCGCCGTTCTTCGAGCGTGAGTTCGGTACTGGGGTCTTTAACGTCCATAGACAGCGTGCCGCCGCCCGATACGATGGGGGCAAGTCTGGGTTCGACGATGCGATCGGTGACATACCAAATAACCGGCAAGAAGACGAACGTCATGGCTACGATAAAATAGGCATTGCCTGCAATATTCGCATCCCACGTTGGCAGAATAGTTTCGGCGGCTGCCTCTGTAATGCCAAATAGAAGCGCGTCAAGCTGCCCAGGAAAGAGATTGGCAGAGAACCCGCCAGAGACACCCGCAAATGCTGCGGCGATGCCGGCGATTGGGTGGCGCCCCGCTGCAGCGAACACGACGCCGGCAAGAGGGATTAGTACGACGTAAGCCGCATCGGTTGCCAAATTACCGAGCATGCCAATTAGCGCGACAGCAGGTGTGAGCAGAAAGACTGGGGCTTTTGACATCGCACCGCTCATGGCAGCTCCGAAAAACCCGGAGCGCTCGGCCACGCCTGCGCCCAGCATAACCACCAATACATACCCTAGCGGGTGAAAGCTAGTAAACGTCGAAGGCATGTTCACGAGAAGGCGACGGATATTCTCGCTCGAAAGCAGTGACTCTGCGCTAATAATCAGTGCGTTGCCGTCGGCGTCGACTGACACGGGGTGGGCAGCAGAGACGCCGAAAAAGGTGGCGATGACACTCGCTGCAATCACTCCCAGAATACAATAGACAAAAATAAACACTGGGTCGGGGAGTTTATTGCCCGATCGTTCGATCCATCCTAGAAAGCCGTCTGCGCGTGAAGTGCTCGTGTTCATGCCGTTATCCCTCTGCTGTGGCTTTTCAATTGGTGTGCTAAATCGACTGCACCGGTCTAGCGGAGCAATTTTGCAAAACTATTATGTATAGTTTTCACGAATTACAGCCGGTTGCTATCTCAGTAGCCGAAAGAATGTATTGAGTTCGTCAAGGTAGGTCTGGGTTTGCTCGAGTGCCGCGAAATGCCCGCCTTTTTCAAGTTGTGCCCAGTGCCTAATGTCGTACGCCGCTTCTGCCCAGGCTCGCGGGGTGATATAGATTTCGGCTGGGAAGAGTGCGACACCGGTAGGAACGTTGATGTACTCCGTTGGTTTTATCTGCGGAACTGCTCGGTTCTCATAGTAAATACGCATCGAAGAGGTGATCGATTCGGTAAACCAGTAAATGGAAATGTTCGTCAGCAACTCATCTTTGCTAAAGTAGTCGTCCAAATTGCCTCCAGCGCCTTGGGGCATGTCGGTCCAACCGTGAAATTTTTCGAGTATCCAAGCGGCTAGACCCGCCGGTGAATCGTTAAGCGCATAACCAAGGCTTTGAGGTTTAGTTGCTTGAATTTGTTGATAGGCTAATTCGCCGCGCATGTATTCCCCGCGGGTTTTCCGTAGTTCAGCCTCGCTGGCAGTCACGTTCTCGCGCTGAGCTTTATCCTCGGGTGGCCCTGCCAGAATCATGTTCGAATGCAGGCCAATCAGTCGTTCAGGGAAATGATTAGCATGATGGCTGTTGATAACCGCGCCCCAATCGCCACCCGCAATGGCATAACGCTCATAGCCGAGCGTCTGCATTAGGCCGGCAAGTAAAAGCGCTATTTTCTCGGGATTCATGCCGGGCTCATTAGGCGCCTGCGAAAATCCGAATCCGGGTAGCGAGGGCGCAATTACGTGATAGCTATCAGCGATATCGCCCCCATGTGTTTCGGGGTCTGTTAATGGGCCGATTAGCTTATGAAATTCGGCAATCGAGCCTGGCCAGCCATGGACAAGCAGAAGGGGGATAGCATCGGGATTAGCAGAGCGCTGATGGATAGTGTGAATGTTAGCGCCTTCTACTGTCACCAAAAACTGATCGAAACCGTTGAGCTTAGCTTCTTGTGCACGCCAATCGAAGCCCTCGCGCCAATAAGCAATAAGGTCGCTCAGTGCGCCTAACTCGGTGCCGTATTCCCAGCTAACTCCTTCGAGTTGATCGGGCAGCCGCGCGCTCGATAGACGCCGATTGAGGTCGTCTATCGCTTCGTCTGGAATCGCTATTTTGAACGGTATCACCACTTTTTCTCCCTTTTCCTGCCAGGCGGTTGAATTGGTTTGGGCTGCGCCTGTCGTTGAACTCAATACCGCCAACACAGTTAAGATAAAGGGGGCTATGTAATTCATTTCTTCTCCGGATACTCGCTCAAAACACGCCCAAGAATTGTAAGCGCTTCATCGATTTCGCTGTGTTTTACATTCAGTGCAGGCAAAAAACGAAGACTGTTCCCGCCCGCCTTTACAACCAGTAAACCTGCACTCTGAAGTTTGGCGATAAGCGCTGCAGCATCTGTATGGCAGCGCAAACCGAGCATAAGGCCGAGTCCGCTTACTTGGCTCAGTAAAGTGGGGTACTGCACAACCAGGTCTTCCAAACCGCTGCGTAAGTGAAAGCCCGCATGCTGTACGTTAAGCATAAAGCCATCACTTAATAGCTCATCTAACACGGCATTGCCGACGGCGGTAGCGAGTGGGTTGCCACCGAAGGTGCTGCCATGACTGCCGGCTGTCATCGGCGCTGCGACTTTCGCAGTGGCGAGGCAAGCGCCTATAGGAATTCCGCCGCCAAGCCCTTTTGCACTTGCTAGCAAATCGGGTGTTACGCCAAGCTGTTGGTAAGCGAAAAGCGACCCTGTTCGGCCCACGCCACTCTGCACTTCATCGAACATGAGTAGAATATCGTGTTCGTCACAGAGTGCGCGTATCGAGGCAAGGTAACCCTTAGGGATGGGGCGTATGCCTCCTTCTCCCTGAACCGGTTCAAGAACGATGCCTGCGGTGTTTTCGGTTATTGTTGTTTTTAGTGCAGCAAGGTCGTCAAAATCGACTTGATCGAAGCCCGCATCGCCAACGACAAATCCGTCGCAGTGTAGCGGATTAAAGGCTGAGGCTATGGCGCTGAGCGTGCGGCCGTGAAAAGAATTTCGCAGCGAGATGATGCGATTCTTATGGATTTCGCCACGCGCGAAGAAGTAACGACGAATAACTTTATATCCGGCCTCTACTGCTTCGGCGCCCGAATTACAGAAGAAGACCTTGTCGGCGAACGTGTTATCGACGAGCCGCTGCCCGAGTTTTTCGGCTTGTTTGATGCGGTACAAATTGGAGGTATGCCAAACCGTTTGCGCCTGTTGGTTCAGCGCATCGATTAGTTTGGGGTTGCTGTGCCCAAGGCAATTCACCGCGATACCCATTGCAAAATCCAAATAACGCGTACCGTCTGCCATGAATAATTCGGAACCCCGACCCGTTTCGAATTCGAGAGTCGGTGAACCATAATTGTCCATTAATGCAGAGCCGTGCGGTGAAGCGGAATTCATGGCGTGTTCCTGAGTGGCGGAGCAATCTCGTTATACGGTTTAGTAGGCCCGACGGTGCCGAGCGTAAGTCTACCTTGCTTAGTTGTTTTTAAGCATTTATCTGTAAATCATGCCGGACTAAAGTGTATCATTCAATTTAAAGTTCCACGCGAGCTATGAGCAAAAAAAGAGTAGGTCGTTGATGAGTCAGAGTCAGAGTCAGAGTGAGGGGCGAGGTTATGCTATTTAGTTTAGGTGGTGCATTGAAGCGGAGCTCCGAACTCCCTACCGCGCAGGATGCGCTCCCCGACAGGCAGGATGCCGCGCTTTTTAACCCAGAACATTTCGTCTCCGGACGCCGGATTGCTGAGCCATTGCCCGAGCATTTGTCGCGCGCAGTCTTCGGCCTAGGTTGTTTTTGGGGCGCTGAGCGCCTGTTTTGGGAGCTCGAAGGCGTTTATAGCACAGCCGCTGGTTATGCGGGCGGAATCACTGCCAATCCAAGCTACGAGGATGTGTGCAGTGGGCAAACCGGACATACTGAGGCCGTTATAGTGTTCTTCGATCCTGCTCTGATTACCTACGAGCAATTGCTCGGTGCTTTCTGGGAGGCGCACGATCCTACTCAAGGGATGCGACAAGGTAACGATGTCGGGACGCAATATCGCTCGGCGCTCTATACGTTCAATGCTGAGCAGCAAAAGCAAGCTGAAACCGCCGCTCAGGTTTTTCAATCAGCGCTCAAGGAGAAGGGTTACGCGACGATTACCACCGAAATCGCCTCGCTCGATACGTTCTATTACGCCGATGATTACCACCAGCAGTACCTTGCAAAAAAACCTAATGGCTATTGTGGGCTTGCCGGCACAGGCGCCTGCTATAGGCCTGAATAAGTTTCGGTTGAGCAGGCAAAGAGTAAGTTAAGGAGAGTAGTGTGACAGCGCCTTCGAATTCTAAGCAACCCTCGATAGACCCGTTGGTCATCGCGATTTCGTCCAGAGCGCTGTTTGATTTAGCGGAAAGCCATCAAGTTTACGAAGAGGAGGGGCTAGCAGCCTATCAGCAGTACCAGATTGCCCGTGAGTCTGAGCCTTTACCGCCCGGCGACGCCTTTAGTCTGGTGCAAAAATTGCTGCGGCTAAATGAGCAACTCGAAGAGTCGCCCGTGCAGGTAATCCTCCTATCTCGCAATAGTGCCGATACAGGGCTGCGCATTTTCAACTCGATAAAACACTATGGCTTGGACATTAGTCGAGCAGCCTTTAGCGGCGGCGAAAGCCCTTATCGGTATATATCAGCCTTTAATAGTCATCTATTTCTTTCCACCGATGGCGCGGATGTAAGGCGCGCACTAGAGTCTGGTGTTGCTGCTGCGACCATTCTACCTTCCAACAAAGCTGCTGTTGAGAGTGCTACGCTTAAAATTGCGTTCGACGGAGACGCGGTGTTGTTTTCGGATGATTCGGAACGTATCTATAAGAAGGATGGGCTTGAAGCGTTTACCCGCAATGAGGTTGCGGCAGTAGATGAGCCGCTAAGCGGCGGGCCATTCAAGCCGGTTCTTGCAGCGCTTCAGCAAATCCAGATGTCCTTTCCTATCGGTGAGTCGCCGCTGCGCACCTGTCTGGTTACGGCGCGGGCGGCACCGGCACACGAGCGTGTCGTTAAGACGCTAAGGCACTGGAATATTCGCATCGACGAGTCACTGTTCCTTGGCGGTTTAGACAAAGGTGAGTTCCTCCGCGCCTTCGATGCAGATGTGTTTTTCGATGATCAGCAAGGCCACTGCGACTCTGCACGCAATCATGTTGCTACAGGCCATGTGCCCTCAGGAGTCGCGAACGATGTCGACTAGCTGTTCTAGCGCGTGCCGCTGATGAGATAGCCGATTCCAAGACCGCCGAGCAAAATGATGAGTGCGCCGCGTAAAAACCGTTCGGGCATTTTATGCGCGACTTTCGCGCCCAATTGGATTGCTGGTAGCGAGCCGAGCAGGAGTCCTGCAAGTAACTCAAGATCAACCTGGCCTGCCACAAGGTAGCCGAGCCCTGCGACGAGGGTAAGTGGCACCGCGTGCGCAATGTCGGTGCCTACAATCCTCGCGCTGCTGGTGTCGGCGTAAATCGTCATGAGAATCGCTGCGGCGAACGCGCCTGCTCCCACCGATGATAGAGTGACACAAGTACCGAGTATTAAGCCCATCGTAAAAGTCGTGGCAGCGCGATTTCGATTCACGGCAGCCATGATTAAACTTGGCTTACCCAATGCTGCGCTCGCGCGGAGCTTATTTCGCGCTAAGAGCATTAAGGCGGTGAGAATCAGCATGATACCGAGGCTTGCAGTCAACAGGGCTTCGCTTTGCTTTAGGCCAGCCAAATAACCGCCAGACAGGGCCCAGTGCGTCATCAGTGCTGCGGGTAAACTGCCCGCCGCAAGTATTTTCACCACTCCCCAGTCGATTGATTTTTTTTTGTGATGCGCGATTATGCCGCTCGTTTTGGTGAGCGCGGCATAAAGCAAGTCTGTGCCGATTGCGACAGCCGGCGCATAGCCAAATAGGAGAAGGAGAGGGGTCATGAGTGATCCTCCTCCTACACCGGTGACCCCGATAGCGAAGCCGACTGCGGCGCCCGCGGCGACATGAGCAAGCGCTGGTAAAAATCCAGCTGTCAGTCCGCTGAGCAGCATTCCATCGAGCGTGCCACCGGCGTCAACCACAAGGGTTGCGAGTTCCATATTCTGTCCTTGGGTTATTTTTTTTGACTAGAGCGGTGCGTTAGGTGCAGCAGAATAGACCCGCGCGTATATTCCATAAAGGAATTAATTGTTATAGTTTTATTCTTTTGCGGTCTATGAGTTTCGGCCCGTAGCGGGTCTTATTCAGGCTTCGCGTTTGATTGGTTGAGAGAATCAGGTGGTTACAAATTGAAATTACAACAGCTGCGTTATATCTGGGAAGTCAATCGTCAAGGCCTTAATGTATCAGAGGCAGCCAATGCGCTGTTTACCTCACAGCCAGGTGTAAGCAAGCAAATTAGAGCGCTGGAAGATGAATTGGGTATTCAGATATTTGAGCGTCGGGGTAAGCAGCTTGTCGCAGTAACAAGCGCAGGGAAGCGAATTCTCGACGCTAGCGGCGATGTACTGAGCCGCATACAAAACATTAAATCGATGGCCGATGAGTTGCGTGATGAAAGTAAAGGGGCGCTTTCTATTGCCACGACTCACACACAATGCCGCTACGTACTGCCGTCTGTTATTAAGACTTTTCGCGCTCGCTATCCCAACGTGTCATTGCATATGCATCAGGGAACACCAGTGCAGATTGCCCAAGCTGCAGCTGATGGCACGGCCGATATTGCTATTGCAACCGAGGCCTTAGAACTGTTCGAAGAACTGACTATGCTGCCCTGTTATCGATGGAACCGTGCCGTGATAGTGCCGAAGGGGCATCCACTCGCTTCGGTTAAACGCTTAACCCTTAAGAAGCTCAGCGAGTACCCCTTAGTCACCTATAATTTTGGCTTCACGGGTCGATCTAAACTCGATGAGGCGTTTACGCAAGAGTCGCTGACTGCCAACGTAGTGTTTACCGCCGCAGATGCCGACGTCATCAAAACCTATGTTCGCCTCGAGCTCGGCGTCGGTATCGTGGCCCGTATGGCGTACGATGAGCAGCAAGATGGAGATCTTATCGCCCTGGATGCTTCTCATCTTTTTGAGCCGAGTGTGACGAAAATTGCGTTTAGACGTGGGAGTCATCTGCGAGGCTATATGGCGGGCTTCATAGAAATGTTCGCGCCCCATATCAGCGCAGTTAATTTACAGCGTCAGATAAACGAGAACACGCAAGATGAAATCGAAGCGCACTACGCCGACGTCAATCTGCCCGATCTCTGAGCTAGATTTGCTTGATAGGGATATGTAACCCGCATTCTTTTTGTGTCGCCTCTTCCCACCACCAGCGGCCCTCGCGTTCATGTTGCCCGGGTCCAACTGGCCTCGAACAGGGCTCGCAGCCTAAGCTCGCGAACCCTTGGTCATGTAATTCGTTATACGGAATTTCTAGCAAACGAATGAGCTGCCATACCTCCATAGAACTGGTGTTGGCTAGAGGGTTGACCTTGATCAGTCGGCGCTGAGGAGTCGAGAAAGCTTTGTCGAATTCTATGATAGACACCTCACTACGCGTTGGGCTTTGGTCTCGACGTTGGCCCGTTATCCAAGCATCAAATCCTGCTAGGTGCGCTCGAAGTGGGGTGACTTTACGAATTTCGCAGCATTCTTTGTGGCCATCCGCGTAAAAACTAAAGAGCCCCTTGTTCCTGACTAGTGCGTTGACCGCGTCGGGATCTGGCATTAGAACATCGAGAGTAAGTGAATAATGTTCGCGCACGCGCTCTAAATAGCGATGAGTAGCAGGGTGTAATCTGCCTGTATCTAAGGTGAAATGGTGGAGATCGATTGCCGCGGATTGTTCGTTCTTCGAGGCGGATTTTCTTAGCTTTTCGGATTGATCGACCAAGACCACGTCTTCTGCGCCACTAAATGAGAGCGCAGTTCGGCCTAGCACGGGTAGCAGTGTTGCCAGAATTTCTCGTGGGCTTGCCTGCTGCAGCGATTCGTTGAGGGCATCGATATCTTGTGCGTCCATGGTGCTGGCTAGCCTTGCTGAATGAATAAGGTGAGCTCAGCATACCGTGATCGCAAGCTCTAGGAGTAGTATTTTCCGGTAAATGCAACGAAGGGTAAAGTCCGCTATTCGGACATCCGCTTATCTGCTAAATTGCAGATCACAGAGAATCAGAATTACCTCTGTCGAATATTCGGCGGATCAACGAAACAACGACGCAGGTTTATCGCAGGCGTCCCAGAGTAGAGAGAAAAAGATGGAAATAGCATGCCTTGATTTAGAAGGGGTCCTAGTACCCGAAATTTGGATTGGCTTCGCTGAAAAAACAGGCATCGACGAACTGCGTGCTACTACGCGTGAAGTGCCAGACTATGACGAACTCATGCAGCAACGCCTGCGAATATTGAGTGAGCATGGATTGGGGCTTCCTGATATTCAGGAAGTTATTGCGACGATGGCGCCGCTACCCGGGGCCCAAGATTTTGTGAAATGGTTGAAAGCGAACTTTCAGCTCATCATCTTGTCAGACACGTTTTATGAATTTTCGTATCCACTAATGCGTCAACTCGATTTCCCAACCTTGTTTTGTCACAAGCTAGTCTGCGACGACACGGGTAAAATTGTTGACTATAAGTTGCGGCAACCCGACCCGAAGCGAGCCTCTGTGCAAGCGCTTCATGGGTTGAAGTTTCGTGTCATCGCCTCTGGCGATTCCTACAACGATGTGAGCATGTTAGAAGAAGCCGACGCTGGGATTTTGTTCCGAGCGCCAGAAAGGGTGATCGAAGAATTTCCACAGTATCCAGCGGTCATCGACTATGCAGACTTACGCAACGAGTTTTGCAAAGCGAGTTTGCGAGATCTGTCGCCTTTATAGAAATGTAGAGAACGGCCTAGGGCTGAGCTGGATCTAGCCAGCCCTCATTCGATGACAAGGCTGCCCTGTACAACGAGTTGTTCGAATAATTCTTTTATCGACTTGATTGAGAGCATTGATTTGAGCTCGCGCTTCTCGATAGGACGAGGGTCGCAAAGGCGGCGTATGCTCTGTGCATCGGACGCATCAAACTCAGCGGCATTTCCATCAACGAAAAGTGTCACCGGGTAGGCATTCGCTGCTGCGCTTTGGTTTTCTCCGCTATCCCCTGACGCAGCGGCAATGTCAGAATTAATCATATAGGCGAAACGAGACGACGGATTGTGGCGGACGAGGTCGGCGAGTTTAAGCTCTTTACCCACACGTTTAGCTGAGCCTCGATCTATTTGGACAATAAGTTCAGGGTATTTCGGCTGCGTAACATGGCAGCCAAACCATTGTTGAAAAAGGGACTCGTTGTCTAATTTAGCGCGCAGCATGCTGAAACTGTCGACCAAAGAAGACTGCTTAATAAGTGCTGGATCGACGGGGAGGTCAAAGCTGGGGTCTTCAAAGCGATGACTGCTTGCCGAACTTCGAATGAGGAAATCGCTGAATCCCTCGATCATTTCGCTATGAGAGGGCGCGCGGAAGCCGATCGAATAGCAAAGACTGTCGTCTAACGAAACTCCCCAATGTGCAACTCGGGGAGGAACATAGAGTGCATCGCCAGGGTTGAGAACAAATTCTTCGCAGGTCTCAAAAGACTCAAGAAGGCGCAGCTGCGCTCCTTTGCGTAAAGGAGTTAAGTCATCGCAGCGCTGGCCTAAGCGCCATTTGCGTTGACCTTGCCCCTGCAGCAGAAACACGTCGTAGTTATCAAAATGTGGGCCCACGCCGCCGTCTTTGCAGGCGAATGAAATCATCACATCGTCAACTCGCCAGCTTGGAACAAAATCGAATTGTTTTCTCAGGTCTGCGACCTCATCGAACCATTGATCCATGGCTTGCACGAGAAGTGTCCAATGACTCTCGGGGAGACTCGTAAAGTCCTCTTCCTCGAAAGGCCCATTCTTCAGCGTGTAGTTATCAGATTCGAATTCAGTAATGACTCGGCTCTCGACAAGCTCTTCGCAGGCGCATCCTGCCAATTCTTCGGGGCTTAGCGGGTCGACTAATTGCGGAATGAGTTGTCGGATTAGCACTGGTTCTTTTTGCCAATACTTCTCTAGAAATTCGCGGCGGTTGAAGTCTGCCGAAATAACATTAATGCTCAAACGTTTCGCGCCTGTGCAGCGGCGTTGCCTAAATAGGTGCGAGGAGTTAAGGCGAGGAGGTCGTCTTTAGCCGAACGAGGCAACTCTAGGGTTTCGATAAATGCCCGCATTGACTCCTGATTGATTTTCTTGCCGCGTGTGAGCTCTTTGAGTTTTTCGTAAGGCTGTTCTATACGGTATCGGCGCATAACAGTCTGAATAGGCTCGGCAAGTATTTCCCAACAGGCATCGATGTCGGCATCGATAGCGGCGGCATTGACCTCGAGTTTGTTGAGACCTTTGATAGCGGAACTGTAGGCAATCATGCTGTATGCCAAACCTACGCCCATATTTCTAAGCACTGTCGAATCGGTAAGATCTCGCTGCCAGCGCGAAATAGGTAGCTTCTCTACCAGATGATTTAGCATTGCATTTGCGAGTCCTAGATTGCCTTCCGAATTTTCGAAATCGATAGGATTCACCTTATGCGGCATGGTCGAAGAACCAATTTCGCCAGCGATAGTCCGCTGCTTAAAATAACCGATCGCAATGTAGGACCAAATGTCACGGTCTAGATCGATGAGTATGGTGTTGAATCGAGCACATGAGGCAAAGACTTCTGCAACATAGTCATGGGGCTCAATTTGAGTTGTGTACGGATTCCAAGTGAGACCTAAACTCGTCACAAAATCCTCGGCAAATTTTTGCCAATCTACAGACGGATAAGCAGAGAAATGTGCGTTGTAGTTGCCCACAGCGCCATTAATTTTCCCTAGGACTTCGGTTGCTTCGAGCGTTGTTATTTGGCGCTGCATTCTGTGGAAAACATTCGCGAACTCTTTGCCTAAAGTTGACGGTGAAGCGGGCTGGCCATGGGTGCGCGACAGCAAGGGTTGATCGGCATTGGTAATCGCAATATCGCGGACTTTGGCGGCGAGTAAACGCATCTCAGGTAATACAACTTCGTCGCGTCCTGCTTTGAGCATCAGCGCATAGGCGAGATTGTTAATATCCTCGGAAGTGCACGCAAAGTGAACGAATTCTGAGTGCTCTGTGAGTTCGGCATTGTCGGCAAGCTTCTCTTTGATGAAGTATTCGATCGCTTTTACGTCATGATTAGTTGTCGCTTCGATTTCTTTGACGCGAGCGGCATCGTTAAGTGAAAAATCTTCGGCTAGGCTGTTAAGAAAGGCATTGGCTGTATCGGTAAGGGGGCTTAATTCGTCGATTTGTGAATGAGCAGCAAGCGCTTGCAGCCACCGAATTTCAACCAAAACCCTGTGCTTCATTAAACCGTATTCGCTAAAGAAAGGAGAGAGCGAATCGCATTTGTTAGCGTAGCGACCGTCGAGAGGTGAGACGGCGGTTAACTGGCTAGAAGCCTGAGTTGTCATTGTTGCGAATTCCTATGCTTGGTTTATAGAAGCGCTATCACGAAATGTGATACTGCTAAGACGCGAGTATTATCGCAGTAAGCGTCTTGTTATTCCATTTTGCCTTTGTGCGCTAATGCAGTTGCCTGATGACCTGCTTCTTAAGCTGACTAGCCGTCTTAGACAGGCGATTGCGAAAGAATAACAGCTGCCAACGACGCCCCCCTAGCTGACGCCAAAACAATGCTGACCGAACGCCTGCCAGCAAAAGCGCTCTTATTGAGGCGGCGTTATCTTCGTTGCTGAGCATCGCGGCAGATCCTTGTATCTGAATAGGGCGCGGGAATTTGCTCAGTGTGGCTTTATACACCTCCGCGAGGGCTCGAGTCTGCTCATAACTTGCCGACGCGCCCTGTGACTCTGGCGCGTTTCTATCGATGCTGTCGATGCCGTGTCTGATTTGGCTGGCAAGCTGTTTGTTGGCTAACACGCCATCTGCTAGCCGAAGCATGCCAACGGCATATTGCACAATTGTCTGCAGACTTCGTAGTGAGCCGCCACGCGACAATGCTTCAACGAGCGTCAAACCAGGAACGAATAAGCTCGGCCGCGGAAACACCTCGGCATCGGTTTTAGGATTGAGGACGAAAAGGGGTTCTTGCAGCGCAGCGTCAGTAGTTTGATCGGTAACACCCTCGCGAGCGATTTTGTCAATGAGCTGCGCACATTGCAGCGTGCAACTAATAGCAAGAATGCGGTATTCCCAGTTGCTAAGCGGCTCGTTCTGCGTGCTGCTGTCTTCGTTGTTCATGCGCTTTCCTGTGACTTAACTTGGGCTAAACGTTCTTTACGGATATGGGGCGTCGCGCGTTTGGCGTGGTGACGATCAGAGTGCGCGCTCGATAATAGCGCTACCTAGGCAAAGCTCACCTGAATAAATGACCAAATACTGCCCAGGTGTCACCGCCCGCTGTGGCTCGTCAAACTCAACGAGCAAGCCCTCTCCATTGTCGATGAGTGTGCACGGTTGATCTTTTTGGCGATACCGAATCTTCGCCTCGCAGCGGAAAGGTAGTTCGGGCGCGTTGCCGTTTATCCAGTTCGCGGGAGCAGTCTGCAGTGTCTGCGCAAACAGCAGGGGGTTATCAACACCTTGGACAGCGATAAGAACATTACTGTCGAGATCTTTCCCGGCAACGAACCAAGGGGCCTCTTCGAAATCTTTTAGGCCGCCAATGTGCAGCCCTTGCCGCTGGCCAATGGTGTAATACATCAAACCCGAATGTTCGCCAATAGTGACGCCTTGCTCCGTCTGAATAACACCGGGCTGGGCGGGCAGATATTGTTCTAGAAAGTCTCTAAACTTGCGCTCGCCAATGAAACAGATTCCGGTGCTGTCTTTTTTATCATGGGTGCTCAGGCCCAGCTTTTCGGCAATCGATCGGACTTCACTTTTGTCGAGTTCGCCTACTGGAAAAAGTGAGCGGGCAAGGCTTTGGCCGCTCACCTCGCAGAGGAAGTAGCTCTGATCTTTATTACTGTCTAAGCCCTTTAGAAGCTGAGTATCACCGCCGGACTCAACCGAGCGAACATAGTGGCCTGTCGCGATTTTGTCGGCGCCTAAATCTGTGGCGTAATCGAGAAACGCTTTGAACTTAATCTCTCTATTACAGAGCACGTCTGGGTTTGGCGTTCGGCCTGCTTTGTATTCGAGCAAAAAGTGCTCAAAAACATTGTCCCAGTACTCAGCGGCAAAATTGGCTGTATGCAGTTTTATCCCTAACTTGTCGCACACCGATTGCGCATCCACTAAATCCTCTTTCGCCGTGCAGTATTCTGTGCCGTCATCTTCGTCCCAATTCTTCATGAACAGGCCTTCTACTTGGTAACCTGCTGCGATAAGAAGATGCGCGGCAACCGACGAGTCGACGCCGCCAGACATACCAACAATCACTCGTTGTTGAGCGTTGGTAGATAACGCGCTGGCTGAAGGTAAAGCGCTGCTTTCTGCTAGAGGACTATTGTTCGGTAACACCGGAGTTTCTCTTATGAGTGAAAGGTCTAGGCCTGGATTAAAGACAGCGGGAAGCGAATGCCCGCCTGATAGTCTTCGATTACTTTGCCAACAAGGGGGCTACGTAAGGTCAGCTTGCTCAAATCCTGCTGTGTAAGCCAGTGCGCTCCCCGAATATCGGAATCGAGCGCGAATTCGGTTAGGCGAATCGGGCTGGCGGCAAAACAAACCCGCACGTATCTTATGCCGTTATTGGGCGCGGTATAATGATAAATGCCAATAATGCTGTCTAATTTAACCTCCCAAGCCGTCTCCTCTAGTGTTTCGCGCAAGGCGGCTTCGGCAACGGTCTCGTTATTTTCTACGTGCCCCGCGGGTTGATTGTAAACGATCTGACCCTCGTCTTCTTCTTCCACGACTAGGAATTTTCCCTTTTGCTCGACAATGACTGCGACAGTTAGGTGCGGCAGTTCGGTAGACAGGCGATTGAAATGGCTCGAGGTAGTGGAGAGGGTGTTTGGCACTGTCGTGGTCTCGTGGTTAAGGGCAGTGGCCCAAGGGTAATTGTAATAGGTTAGGCCGCATGCTATCGACTTGGGCTGGATAGTGCCATGCGTGTCTAGTTTGGCTATTCAGCCAGTTCCTAGCTATCATCTCGCGCATTCAGGTTATTTGGACAAGCAGCATGAAAGAAGCCAATGTGGTCTCGCAACAGCCGCTCACTCATTTAGATGCGCAGGGCAACGCGCGTATGGTTGATGTTGGCGACAAAGACAGCACACAGCGCATCGCCGTCGCACAAGGGCGTATAACGATGGCGGCCTCCACTGCAGATCTTATAAGAGTCGGTGGGCACAAAAAGGGCGATGTTATTGCAATTGCACGCATTGCCGGCATTCAAGGCGCTAAACAGTGTTCTCAGTTGATCCCCCTTTGCCACCCACTAATGCTGACCTCCGTTGCGTTGGATTTGGTTGTCGAATCCACGTCTGTACTTATTACGGCCACCTGCAAGGTGCAGGGCCAAACGGGCGTTGAGATGGAAGCGCTCACGGCAGTGTCGGTTGCTTGCCTGACTATTTACGATATGTGTAAGGCCGTGGATAAAGACATGGTTATTGGCGAAATACAGCTCAATGAGAAGCAGGGTGGCCGAAGTGGTCACTATGTTCGTGAAGAGGATTGACTATGCTAATTTCGGTGCAGTATTTCGCGAGTGTACGCGAGGCGCGAGGTTCAAGTAGCGATTCGATCGAATTGCCAGACAGCGCAGATACCAAGGCTTTATTGAGCGTGCTGAGAGCCGGACCACTTGCTGCGCTTGATCCAGCCCTTTTTGCGCGATTGCTGATCGCTGTCAATCAGAGCGTTGTGAATACCCCAGTAAGACTGAAGGCAAGCGACGAAGTCGCAGTTTTTCCTCCGATGACGGGAGGTTAAGATGACTGTGCGCGTTCAAGTGGAGGACTTTTTGCTTCAGCGAGAATATGACGAAGTCTTGGCCGAGGCGGGCGATGCTGGCGCCGTGGTCACGTTCACAGGGTTGGTGCGAGAGTTTCATCAAACCGAGGATAGCGCGTCCGTCACGAGCCTAACGCTCGAGCATTATCCTGGCATGACTGAGAAGGCGCTCGCTGATATTGAGCAACAGGCGAGGCAGCGTTGGCCATTGCTCGCCACGCGCATTGTTCACAGGGTAGGTGCAATGACAGCGCAGGAGCAGATTATCTTCGTCGCTGCCGCAAGCGCTCATCGACACGCGGCCTTTGAGGCAGCGCAGTTTATGATGGACTATTTAAAGTCGCGTGCGCCGTTCTGGAAAAAGCAGACAACAAGTGAAGGAGAAAACTGGATCGAGAGTCGCGACTCTGATGAAGCTGCAATAACACGCTGGCAAAAATCCTGATTCCACGCACTAAACGATGAGCTGCTTGCTCTCGCCAGGCTTGAGTTGGCCTAATTCCCAATCGCCTATTTTCATACGCACGAGCCTGAGCGTGGGGAAGCCTGTCGCAGCGGTCATTCTCCGCACTTGCCGATTGCGGCCTTCGGTAATGATTATCTCTACCCAGCTTGTGGGAATCGCCTTACGTTCTCTGATTGGAGGTGTGCGCGCCCAAAGGGTAGGGTCTTGAAGCAAGCGTACTTTGGCGGGCTTGGTGGGGCCGTCTTTGAGTCTGAGGCCTTTGCGTAGCGCCCGCAGTGCCTTCTCGGTTATTTCGCCCTCAACCTGAGCCCAATACGTCTTTTCTTTGTCGAACCGAGGGTCGCTAATTTTATGCTGCAACCTGCCATCGTCAGTTAGTAGTAGGAGGCCCTCGCTGTCCCTGTCAAGTCTCCCCGCCGGATAGAAATTGCGCTTATTGATATAAGGGGTCAGTGTGATTGATGGATCATCGCCGCTGAATTGCGAGAGGATGCCAAACGGCTTATTAAGCAGGATAATACTAGGCAATCTAATTCCTACGTGCCGAAGGATAGCCGACAGTTAGAGCGAAAGCGTGATAGCCAAGTCTTACTATCGAAACCTAATGCGCCGCTTGCGCGGGTGCCTCAGCCATCTCGGTCATGGGGGTGTCAGCGTTGGCGGCTGTTGCCTCGTGTTCGTCGCCTTCGGGCGGCTCTGCCGGTATCTCGCCTTCGGCAAGCATAATGTTTGCGGCGTGTGGGCCTTTGGGGCCGGTGACTAAATCGAATGTTACATTCTGGCCAGCTTTAAGCGTTTTATAGCCTTCCATGCCTATTGATGAATAGTGGGCGAACAAATCGGCGCCACCGTCCTCAGGAAGGATAAAGCCGAAACCTTTTGCATTATTGAACCACTTCACTTGGCCGTTACTCATCATCATTACTCCGTGCTTCTTATTATTTATTGTTATTTTTTGTCACTTGATGCGACTTAACCTCATACTCCCTTGAATCAACAAAAAGTTCAACAGTGATTTTCGATTGAGTTATCATTTGTTCGAAAGCCTGTTTGCCAGCGTCATCAGGTGTCGTAGCCTTGTTATTTGCTAATTCAAGAGCCGAACGCATCGTCAGTGATACACTGGACTGCGCAGCAACCAAAACGGACTGTGCAGCGTTTAGAGCGGCAGAAGGTTGAAAAAGGTTTTAGGTATGAATAGAGACAAGAAATATTCAGTGAGGGTATCCATCTCTGCGCAGGGCGAGGATCGGGATGACGGTGACTCGGGTCTTGCCGTGGCCAATGACAAACCAGCCCTAAAAAGACCGCCGCTTTATAAAGTGGTCTTGTTAAATGACGATTACACCCCCATGGAGTTTGTTGTTGAGGTGCTTCGCGCGTTCTTTGGTATGAATCCAGAGACTGCAACGAGAGTAATGCTCAAAGTGCACACCGAGGGTAAAGGCGTCTGCGGGGTGTTCAGTAAAGACGTAGCCGAAACCAAAGCTGAGCTGGTTAACAGTTATTCGGCAGAATGCAAACAGCCCTTGCTCTGTGCAGTAGAAGAAGACGAAGTCTGACAGGCGACGTGTGCACAAGAGAAACACGAATTCATTGAGTGAACAACATCGGAAGCAATCGAATGCTAAGCAAAGATCTCGAATCAACGCTCAACCTAGCCTTTCATACTGCGCGCGCCAAGCGTCATGAATTTATGACAGTGGAGCATCTCTTGCTTGCGCTGTTAGATAACCAAGCAGCGCGAGAAGTCCTCGTCGCGTGTGATTGTGATTTTGAAAAAATGGCAAAAGAACTGACTGAGTATATTGATAATAATATGCCGCTTTTGCCCGAGGGTGAGGAAGAGCGTGAGACTCAGCCAACGCTGGGATTTCAACGAGTGCTCCAACGTGCTGTATTCCATGTTCAGTCTTCTGGCAAGAGGGAGGTCGGCGGCGCTAATGTGCTAGTCGCCATATTCAGCGAACAAGAAAGCCATGCAGTCTTCGTTTTAGAGCAGCAGGATATCAACCGTATTAGTGTCGTTAATTTCATAACCCATGGCATTTCCAAGCATGGCGAGGAGTCGGGCGAGTCTGACGAGTCTGTGGCCGAGGTAGAGGGTGATGCAGCGGCTGAAGGCGGTAAGAGCGCACTGGCCAGTTATGCGACCAATCTTAATGCCGAGGCTGAGGCAGGGCGCATCGATCCATTAATTGGGCGTGAGGAAGAGGTAACCCGCGTAGTGCAGGTACTCTCACGCAGGCGCAAGAATAACCCCTTGCTAGTCGGTGAGTCTGGTGTGGGTAAAACCGCCGTCGCAGAGGGCTTGGCTAAGCTTATTGTCGATGGCGAGGTGCCTGACGTATTAGCGGAAAGCGTGATTTATTCCCTCGACCTCGGTGCGTTACTTGCTGGGACAAAATACCGAGGCGACTTCGAAAAGCGGTTTAAGGCGTTGCTCAATGAGTTAACCCAAGATAAAAACGCGGTGTTATTCATCGATGAAATACATATGATTATCGGCGCAGGAGCAGCCTCTGGAGGGGTGATGGATGCATCCAACCTGCTAAAGCCTGCGCTGACGAGTGGCAATATGCGCTGTGTTGGCTCGACAACCTACCAAGAGTATCGAGGCATTTTTGAAAAAGACCGTGCGCTTTCGCGCCGTTTTCAGAAGATCGATGTCGACGAACCGGATGTCGAGACCACCTACAAAATTTTGAAAGGGCTAAAGTCGCGTTTCGAGTCGCATCATGAGCTGCGCTACACCGACAAATCTCTTCTCGCAGCCTCGGAGCTCGCTAGCAAATACATCAACGATCGGTTTATGCCAGATAAGGCTATCGACGTGATTGACGAGGCGGGCGCCTACCAGCGATTGCAGCCACCGAGTAAGCGCAAGAAGCTCCTGCAACCGGTTGATATGGAAAGGGTGGTAGCGGCGATTGCAAAGATTCCGCCCAAGCAAGTCTCAACGACAGACATGGAAGCGTTGCGTACGTTAGAGGGCAATCTCAAGATGGTTGTCTTCGGTCAAGATCCGGCGATTGGGGCCTTGTCTACGGCGATTAAATTGTCGCGTGCAGGGCTTGGCGCCGAGGGCAAGCCGATTGGGTCGTTCTTATTCGCCGGCCCGACTGGGGTTGGAAAGACCGAGGTGAGTAAACAGCTCGCGAAAATAATGGGTATCGAACTTTTGCGTTTTGATATGTCAGAATACATGGAGCGTCACACAGTCTCGCGTCTGATTGGCGCGCCTCCAGGGTATGTAGGATTCGATCAGGGTGGGCTTCTCACCGAAGCAGTTAGCAAGAATCCCCACTGCGTGGTGCTGCTCGACGAGATCGAGAAAGCGCATCCCGATGTATTTAACCTGCTCTTGCAAGTAATGGATCATGGCACGCTGACTGACAATAATGGCCGGCATGCAGATTTCCGAAGTGTCATCTTGATTATGACGACCAATGCGGGTGCGCAGGAGATGTCACGGGCGTCGATTGGATTCAGCGAGCAAGATCATTCGAGCGACGGGATGGAAATGATTAAAAAAGCATTCAGCCCGGAATTCCGTAACCGCTTGGACAGCATTATCCAGTTTGGCAGCCTGACCGTTGAGACAATTAGGACGGTCGTGGATAAATTCATTGTGGAGCTCCAGGTTCAGCTCGACCAGAAAAATGTGCAGCTTCAGTTAGATGACAGTGCAGTCGAATGGTTTGTGACACACGGCTACAGCGAGTCTATGGGCGCTCGCCCGATGGCGCGTTTGATTCAGGATAAATTGAAGAAAGGCATTGCCGAAGATATTCTCTTTGGCAAGCTAGCCAATGGCGGCAAGGTGATTGTAAGTGCTGCAGAGGATGATATTGTGATCGAGGCGCTAGCACGAGAGACGCCTCAAAAGAGTGCTAGCTCAAAGAGTAGTAAGAAGTCGGCAAAAGGCTCGCTGGCTAGAAGCTAGCGAGTGGCCACGCCATAGAGCGGGGTTAACGTAACGCCGTTTGCTCTGCGTGTCGATCAATGCGGTGTAAGGCAATTAGAGCAAAGTAAGCGGCGCGAACGTGCGCCACTTTCTGCGTTTCTAGCGGGCGCGGTAAGTAATGCGGCCTTTGGTAAGATCGTAGGGTGTTAGCTCGACTCTGACCTGATCGCCGGTGAGGATGCGGATGTAGTTCTTGCGCATCTTTCCAGATATGTGTGCAGTGACAATGTGGCCATTTTCCAGCTTAACGCGGAACATGGTGTTAGGAAGCGTGTCGACGACCTCGCCTTCCATTTCGATTTGATCTTCCTTTGCCATTGGCAAACCTCTAGTCTTAATTAGCGGCGCATTGTGCCCGATTTCAACGTTGAACGCTAGCGTCCCCCTTGCCTCGTCTACTAACTAATGCGAATCCAGCGTTTGTCCTGTAATAATTCGATTGGGCGAAAGTCTAACTTGTATTCCATTTTGCGGCAGTCCTTCACCCAATACCCCAAGAACACGTAGGGCAATTGCTTTTGACGGGCCTGTGCTATCAGCGACAAGATTGCAAAGGTACCTGGCGACCGCTTGGACTCATCAGGATCGAAGAATGTGTAAACCGCCGACAACCCCTGTCTCAGCTCATCGCAAACCGTGACGGCAATCAACTTTGTGCCGACAGTAAACGTAAAAAAACGCGTCGAATCACTTGGGCTAACAATGAAAGAATCGAATTGCTCGCGCGAGGCGGGATACATATCGCCGTCTTGGTGGCGAGTGTTCACGTAGCGTTCGTACAAAGAAAGCGCATCGGGGTTATTCTCTAAAGAGCGCGTGGCAGCTATTGCCACGTCTTGGTTGCGGGAGAGCACTCGCTTGAAGCGGCGATTAGGACTAAAAGCGCTAGTGGGTATCCTTACTGACACGCAGGCATTGCAACTCCCGCAATCGGGTCTGTAGACGTGAGGTCCGCTGCGTCTGAAGCCGATTTCGCTCAACTCACTCAGAAGGTCGATTGAAGGGATTACCTCTGGATCTACGAAGACCGTGGACGCTTCTTCATTGTCGAGATAGCTACACGGGTGAGGGATCGTTCGAAACAAACGCAGCGATTTTCGCGGATCGGGTCTTTGCTCAGCATCACTCATGACTTTGAGAGGTCCGTGTCTAATGTCCACCGATTCTGCGCGTGTGGCTGCGAACACGCCACGGCAATGCGGCTAAGAAAATCGCGTCGCGCAATTTCTACTGCCCCGAGCGATTCGAGATGTGGGTTTGCGACTTGGCAATCGATCAAGACAAAGTCCCATCGCTGCAGCTGCTTTGCTAGCGTTGAAAGAGCCGCTTTCGACGCATTACTCACTTTTGAGAACATAGATTCGCCAAAAAACTGTTTGCCAATTGCGACGCCATAGAGGCCGCCAACAAGCACTCCGTTCTGCCAAACCTCAACCGAATGGGCAAACCCGAGATTGTGTAATGCAGTATAAGCGTTTTGCATTTCGCCGGTTATCCAAGTGCCCGCATCGTCGTTTCGGGGTGCTGCGCAGCCTTCGATAACCTGTGCAAATGAGGTGTCTAGGCTGAAGGTAAAACCGCCGCGCCTGAGTAGTTTGCGAAGGCTTCGAGAGGGCTCGAACGCGTCGAGCTCAATAACCATTCGTGGATCGGGCGACCACCAAAGAATTGGTTGGTCGTCATCAAACCACGGGAAAATCCCCTGACTGTATGCGCTGAGAAGAATCTCCGGCACAAGATCTCCGCCCGCACACAAGAGACCATTAGGTTCTTTGAATGCCTCCGAGGCCGGCGGAAACACGCCGCCGGAATCTTCTAGCCAGGGCAATTGTTTCATTCTAGTCGTCTAGAAAACGCTCGGCGTCGAGCGCCGCCATGCAGCCAAATCCTGCACTTGTAACCGCTTGTCGATAGACTTGATCGGCAATATCGCCTGCAGCAAAAACGCCAGGGACGCTGGTTTGAGTCGCATTTCCTGCGATACCTGTGTTGACCACGACATAGCCGTTACGCATGTCGAGTTGGCCTGCAAATATTTCGGAATTGGGTATGTGGCCAATTGCGATAAAAACGCCATCGACGTCGAGATCACGGGTCTCACCGCCATCCATAGGGCGCAGCCGAACGCCCGTTACACCCGTTTCGTCGCCAAGTACTTCATCGAGTGTCGAATTCCAAGCGATAGTCACTTTACCCTCGGCTTCTCGGTCGAATAATTTTTGCTGCAGAATTTTCTCAGCGCGCAGGGAGTCTCGGCGATGGACGAGCGTGACATGCGAGCAGATGTTAGCGAGATAGAGCGCTTCTTCGACTGCCGTGTTTCCGCCGCCGATTACCGCGACCGGCTTGTCGCGATAGAAAAAGCCGTCGCAGGTCGCGCAGGCGCTCACGCCTTTGCCCATAAAGGCTTCTTCAGAAGGCAGGCCTAAATATTGTGCAGAGGCACCTGTTGCTATGATGAGCGCCGAACAGGTATAAGTCGCGCCGTCGCCTTTTAGGGTAAATGGGCGTTTGCTTAGATCAACTTCGTTTATGTGATCAAAGACGACCTCTGTGTCGAAGCGCTCCGCATGCTCGAGCATTCGCGTCATAAGCGCGGGACCTTGAAGGCCCTCTACGTCGCCCGGCCAATTATCTACGTCGGTCGTTGTGGTGAGTTGGCCGCCCTGAACCATGCCAGTGATGACAACGGGCTTTAAGTTCGCGCGTGCTGCGTAAATAGCGGCTGTATAACCGGCGGGGCCGGAGCCTAAAATGATGAGCTCGTGGTGAATAACGTCTGTCATGGAGTTACCTTATGGGTAAATTTATATCGGTTGAGGACTTAGGGGGCATATTCTACTCAATTTTGCAGCCACGTAACCGTTAAACCTTACAGACCGAAAGCTTTAGCTAGTCGGGCCTCGGCAATTAGGCTACACTTTAGTTTAGTTTGCCCTCATAAATTGTTGAAACTTAACAAAATAGACAAGTAATTGATTTGAAGACTTCAAGTAAAGCTGAAATCCAGTCTCCCGAGAATCCTGCCGTGGCCAGCCTTCTTGCGCGCGTGGTGCGAGAGGGGCTGCTTATCGGCTACTCGCTGGTGGCACTTTTTCTGCTTATCGCGCTGCTGAGCTATTCACCAAGTGATCCCAGCTGGACCAACGGGGGCGGTGCGGACGCCGACGTTGCCAATGCCGTAGGTACGTCGGGCGCATGGATATCAGATGTTCTTTTGCAGGTGCTGGGCCTTCTGTCCTATACGCTGCCGCTATTTTTACTTTACAAAGTGGCCCTCGCGCTCCGCGGAGCTGCGGAGGAGCAATCGGGAGCCATTGTGTGGCCTTTGGTTGCGCTTAAATTTGCTGGCTTCGGTCTTTTATTGCTGTCTGCATGTGGTCTGGCGGCGCTCCATATAAAGGCGGCTGGCGCGCTGCCTTCCGCAGGCGGAATCTTAGGCACACTCGTGCTCGATCTAACCGTCCCGGTTTTGGCTAACCTTGGGGCGACACTTCTGCTTTTCGCCTTATTCCTTTTCGGTCTGACCGTGACAGTCGATATTTCATGGCTTGGGGTAATAGACAGGCTTGGTGAGTGGACGCTGTCCCGTTACGCATCCTCGGTCGAACGGTTACGCGCCTGGGCCAAAGCTCGTAAGGAGTCTGCAGAGACTAACGAGCGGCTAACTGTGCGGAAAAAGGCCATCGACATTCATGTCGAAAAGCAGAAGAGGCGAGTACCACCGACGATTAAGATCGATCCGCCAAAACCCGTTGAGCGCAGTAAGCGGGTTGAACAAGAAAGGCAGGGCACGTTGTTTGCGGACATTGGCGCCGGCGAGTTGCCTCAGATTGGTTTGCTAGACGCGTGGCAAGAGACCAATGACTCGGGCTTCTCGAAAGAGTCGCTAGAGCTGATGTCGCGCTTACTCGAGAGCAAACTAAAGGACTTTGGCATAGATATCGAAGTTACAGCTGTAAATCCTGGGCCGGTCATTACGCGCTTCGAAGTACAGCCAGCGCCCGGCATTAAAGTGAGCCGAATAAGTAATCTAGTGAAAGACCTAGCGCGCTCACTTGCTATCGTTTCGGTGCGCGTAGTTGAGGTTATTCCCGGTAAAACGGTTATCGGTATCGAAATCCCCAATGAGACTCGCGAGGTTATCCAATTAAGTCAGGTGCTGTCTACGCCCGAATTCGACAAAGCGAGCTCGCCTCTTAGCATGGCGCTTGGCCATGACATCGGTGGTAAGCCTGTGATCGTCGACCTTGCTAAGATGCCGCATCTACTCGTTGCTGGTACTACAGGTTCGGGCAAGTCTGTGGGCATCAATGCGATGATTCTAAGCCTATTGTTTAAGTCGACCCCAGACCAAGTCCGCGTGATCATGATAGACCCGAAAATGCTCGAACTGTCTGTTTACGATGGCATACCGCATCTACTCACGCCGGTTATTACCGACATGAAAGACGCAGCTAATGGCTTGCGCTGGAGCGTGGCGGAAATGGAGCGCCGCTATAAACTAATGTCAGCACTCGGCGTTCGTAACCTCGCCGGCTACAATAAGAAGGTGGTTGACGCTAAAAAAGCGGGAACACCGATACTCGATCCACTCTGGCGACACGACCCCATGCTGTTGGATGAGGAGCAGTCTGCAAGTGAGCTCGAGGCGCTGCCTAGTATCGTCGTCATAGTCGATGAGCTCGCCGATATGATGATGGTGGTAGGCAAAAAAGTTGAGGAACTCATTGCGCGAATCGCGCAAAAGGCGCGCGCCGCCGGCATTCACTTAGTGCTGGCGACCCAGCGACCCTCGGTAGATGTTCTAACCGGACTGATTAAGGCCAACATTCCAACGCGTCTCTCGTTTATGGTGCAATCGAAAGTCGATTCCCGCACTATTTTGGGTGAGGGTGGCGCAGAGCAGTTGCTAGGACACGGCGACATGCTGTTTTTACCTCCTGGTGGAGGAGTGCCAACGCGCGTGCACGGGGCCTTTGTCAGCGATGACGAAGTGCATCGTGTGGTCGCCGATTGGAAATCACGCGCAAAGCCTGTGTATATCGACTCTATCACCGCTGGAAACGACGATCTCGACATGGGTGCTATGGGCGGTGGGGGAGGTGAGTCTTCCGATGAAGACGACTCCTTGTATGACGAGGCGGTGGCTTTTGTGACTGAGACGCGCAAGGCGTCTATTTCATCGGTTCAACGCAAACTTCGCATTGGTTACAATCGCGCGGCACGCATGATCGAAACGATGGAAGCCTCCGGCGTAGTCTCTTCGATGGGGAGCAATGGACAGCGCGAAGTTTTAGCGCCTCCTGCGCCTCGACACTAGGGGTATATAGCTATGATGCCTGCCTCTCTTTGTGCTTTTTTTGCCGCAGCTAAGCGATTTTTTGCGGCTCAGATACTCCTTCTATTTGGCCTCGTTTACGCGCATGCGGCCGAGGTTTCTCCTGCCAACGAGCTCAGCGCGAACCTAGCAGAAATGATGTCGTTAAGCGCGGACGTCGAGCAGCTTATCATCGAGGCCGATGGGGGAGTATTAGAGGAATCGCGTATTCGGATGCTCCTAAAAAGACCAGACGGCTTTTCCTGGGAGACGCTGGAGCCTTTTCCCGAACTCCTTGTGACCAATGGTGTATGGCTATGGAATTATCAGCCAGATCTCGACCAAGTAGTCATCGAACCATGGGATAGGGATGAGTCCGAGTTGGCAGCCCAGCTTCTCAGTGGTGAGACCGATGCGCTTGCAGATGAGTATGAGATTACTGCTCTTGTGAGCGAGTCGCGAGACATAGAAGAATTTATTCTGACACCACGCGACAGCGCAAATATTAACAGAAGGGTTAGCTTGAGCTTTGCCACGAATCGCCTAGATAGCATTGTTATTGAAGCGCGTAACGGCCAACGCACCGTGTGGCGTTTCGTGAATATAGTGCTCAATCCTGAGATTCCCGATGAAGCTTTTGTGTTTGAATTGCCCGAGGGTATAGAAGTGATCGAGAACAGCTATGCCGAGCGCTTGTGAATACTTTCGTCGCAGTCGCAATAGGCGGCGCTCTTGGTGCGGTCTCGCGCTATTCGTTTGGGCTTGTGGCGATCGCGCTTATAGGTAATCGCTTCCCCTGGGCGACTCTAGGGGTCAATGTTGTTGGTTCTTTTCTCATAGGCCTTGCTGCTGTGCTTATCGGCGATAGAATGCTTGATGGCGAGCTCTGGCGACCCCTCATAATCGTCGGCTTTCTGGGTGCGTTTACCACATTTTCTGCATTTTCTCTCGACACACTTCTGTTACTGCAGCAGGGCAATTATAATACCGCCTCAGCTTACGTGGTTGGCAGTGTAGCACTGTGCCTCGGTGGGACTGTCTCTGGCATGCAGCTCGCGAAAATTTTTGCCTAAATAAATTACTTATTCTTTCCCCTAAAGGAAAATCCGATGTTAGATCCGAAGCGCCTCCGCTCCGAAATAGAGGAGTTGGCTACGCAGCTCGCTAAAAAGAAATTTGTTTTAGACACAAAGTTATTGGAGTCGGTTGACTCACAGCGCAAGACGTTGCAGCTTGAGACTGAGTCGTTGCAGAACGAGCGGAAATCGCGGTCAAAATTAATCGGTCAGGCGAAGGCCAAAGGTGAGGATGCCAGTGACATTCTTGCTTCGATGGAAGCTATCAACATCGACCTAGAAGCGAAGAAAACAGCGCTTACCGCTCTCCAAGAAGAATACGGTGCGTATGTGATGGGCGTTCCTAACGTGCCTGATGCGTCAGTTCCCGAAGGGCTCGATGAGAATGCCAATCTTGAGATTAGTAAATGGGGAACGCCACGCACTTTCGATTTTGAGATACGCGATCATGCTGATCTTGGTGAAGCGTTAGAGGAAGGTTTAGATTTTGAAACGGCGGCTAAGTTAACCGGTTCACGCTTTGTTGTGATGCAGGGTCGCACTGCTCGCCTGCATCGAGCGCTCGCTCAGTTTATGCTTGATCAACACACGCTCGAAAATGGCTACACGGAAGTTAACGTGCCCTTTATCGTCAATGCAGAGTCGTTGCAGGGTACTGGGCAGTTACCGAAATTTGAAGAAGATTTATTCAAGCTCCGCGCCGATCAAGAATACTACTTAATACCGACGGCCGAGGTTCCTGTGACGAATATTGTACGCGACACAATACTCGAACCTGCGCAGCTGCCCCTAAAATTTGCCTGCCATACACCTTGCTTTCGCTCTGAGGCGGGCAGTTACGGGCGTGACACTAAAGGCATGATTCGTCAGCATCAATTCGAAAAAGTAGAGCTGGTACAGATTATCGAGCCTTCTCAGTCGGATGCTGCTTTAGAGGCGTTAACGGCACACGCAGAGGGTATTTTACAGGCGTTAGAACTGCCGTATCGGAAGGTGGCCTTGTGTGGCGGCGATCTTGGGTTTTCGGCGTCGAAAACCTACGATCTCGAAGTCTGGTTACCCTCGCAGAACACTTATCGCGAAATCTCCTCGTGCTCTTCGTTTACTGACTTTCAAGCACGTCGTTTGCAGGCTCGCTGGCGTAATCCCGCTACGGGCAAACCCGAATTAGTCCACACCGTAAATGGCTCAGGTTTAGCTGTGGGCCGAACTCTCGTGGCGGTGATGGAAAATTACCAACAAGAAGATGGCAGTATAACTATTCCTAAGGCGTTGGCGGCTTATCTTCCGGGTGTGGAGAGCATCGTTTAGTGGAGCGACTCCCGCTTTTTCTCGATGTGAAGGGCAAACGCTGCGTTGTTGTCGGGGGCGGAGAAGTCGCGCTGCGTAAAGCTACGCTTCTGGCTCGTGCGGGAGCTAAGCTGCATGTCGTAGCACCCGAGTTAGGCGACGAAATGGCAGCGCTGTGCGCGCGTGAATCAGCGCTTGTTTGCCCGACCGAATTTCAGCCTTGCTGTTTAGCCTCTGCGACGCTGGTTATTGCGGCGACCGATTCTCTCGCAGTGAACTCGGCAGTAAGCGTGGCAGCACAAGCGCTGTCGATTCCTGTAAATGTCGTCGACCAGCCCGAGCTCTGTACTTTTATCGTCCCCGCAATAGTCGACCGCAGCCCTATACTTATTGCGATCTCTAGCGGTGGCGCTTCACCGATTCTCGCAAGATCGATAAAACGACTTATTGAAACTCTTCTGCCTGCTCGCATTGACCGGTTGGCTGCCTTATTGCGTGAATTAAGAGAGGTGGTTAAGACTAAAATACGCAGCTTTGATGAGAGAACGCGATTCTGGGAAAAAGTACTGGAGGGTGATATTCCAGAGTTGGTTTATGCGGGCAAAGAGGAGGATGCTAAAGCGCGAATTCTTGCCGATGCAGACAAACCGTCAAGCGCTCGCGGAGAGGTCTATCTCGTTGGCGCGGGGCCAGGCGACCCCGAGCTTCTTACACTTAAAGCGCTGAGACTGATGCACAAAGCTGACGTCGTGCTCTACGATCGTCTAGTGAGCGAGGCGATTTTGCTGAAGCTAAGGCCCGACGCGGATAAGATTTTTGTTGGTAAACAAAAATCAGATCATGCTGTCCCTCAAGAAACGATTAACGACATGCTCGTGCGCTTAGCGCAAGAAGGCAAAAAAGTTTTAAGGTTGAAAGGCGGAGACCCTTTTATCTTTGGACGTGGGGGAGAGGAAATCGAAACACTTGCGTCTGCAGGTATCGCCTTTCAAGTTGTTCCTGGCATTACCGCAGCCTCGGGGTGCGCGACCTACGCCGGCATCCCTCTGACCCATAGGAATTATTCGCAATCGGTAAGGTTTCTCACTGGGCATATCAGGGAGGGGGGTGTGCCCCTCGATTGGGCGATGCTAGCCGGCGAGCAGCAAACGCTCGCGTTTTACATGGGGTTAAGTGGGCTAGATATCATTTGTGAAGAGCTATTGGCGCACGGCATGGATCCATCGATGCCTGTCGCCGTAATCGAGCAGGGCACGACGCGAGCGCAAAACGTCAGTGTGGCGAGTCTCGCTTCGATACGCGATCAGATTATTATCGATGAGATCAAACCGCCCACCCTTATTATCGTCGGCCGTGTCGTTTCACTCCGTGAGAAGCTCGATTGGTTTGGCGCTTAAGAGGCTTTAAAGGCAATTTTCTGGTTTGGGTAGTCCTGCGACCTTCGCTGCCGTTTTCGCAGGACTGCCGCCAAACATGCCCATCAAATACCGACTTTGCCCTTTATTGGCGCCGAGTTCGCGCTTAACGAGGCTGACAAACGCACGATTAGGTGGAGCGATACTGTGTGTGCGATAAAAAGCGCGAAGCAGATAGATGATTTCCCAGTGCGTTTCCTTTAGAAAAATGTCCTCATTTGCGGCTATTGAGGTAGCGACAGATTCATCCCAATCGCTGAGGCGTTTTAGAAACCCTTCTGCGTCAAGCCTGAGCAATTTTTTTTTCTTAGTCAGCCCTGTGTCTCTGTCTGAAGACTCGCTCATACTAATACCAACTCACACTGCGTGCGAGTTGAGCGCTGAGGGCTACAAACCCAAGCGTATCGACAATCTGCATGTCTTCGTGTGCTTCGATTCCTCTCGCTGCAAGGTCCTCAGCAAGGTAATAACATTCGTACCGCCGAAAGTAGGGCGTTGAGGCTGCCGTTTTTACCCGCGGGAATTCGCTTCGTGCAAAATAAACGCCGTCCTCAATAAAGATGAGCACGTCGCTCTTGTCAATAACGGCTAGCAAATCGGCTAAGCTTGTTGCCGTTGGGGCTTTAGCGATAATGTGAAGGCTATGCATGATCATCCTTGTTCATCCTGCGGCGCAAGTGAGGCGCGAATGCCTCAGTAGCCCCTTCGTTTGACTCGGTGCGAGCTGAAAATGAGCGCTTTTCTTACCAGATACATGCGCTGGACAGCCGCTAAAGATTGATGACATGAATAGACTCTGCTACTAATTCCTTGAGAGCGCAATCGTCTATTAATGTCACCTTGCAGACGAGCTCATCTTCGTTGAGGGCGCGCTGTAGAAGAGAATTTCGGTGCACATACACCTCATCTATCCCATATAGCTCAAGGGTCTCGAGCGCGGCTCCATGAGGCTTGTTGTTAATTGCCGCGGGGTCTTGCTTAGACAGTAATTGATAAACGCCATCGCCGATAAAGATGTAGTTTAGTGGGCGTTCGAACACTGCGGCGGCGAACGCGATATCCAAAGTCTGCCTAGCCGCGCCGCTGCCATAGGGCGCGCGACGGGCGATAAGGCTAATAGACTGCTTTTTGCTTTGCGCCTGGTTATCCAAAACTCAAAGTCCTGTCGCAGTTGCTCAGTGCTTCGATGAGCTGCCCGAGCCCACCGATCTCACTACTTGTATAACAACTGCTTGCCGGGAGTTCGTGTCGTCGTGCTTCTGCTGAGTCAACGATACCGCGGCGTATCGCAGATGAAACGCACACAACTGAAGATAGGCCATTCTCCTCGATAAGCGCGTTCCACGCGGCTGGAAGATTGGTTTCGTCCTGCGGCATCACGGTCAGGTTTGATGCGTTCATGACGCCGTCGCCATAGAAAAAAAGACGCTCTATATGATGCCCCATTTTAAGCAGCGCCTCGGCAAAACGGAGTGCCGACTTGGCTGCCTCGCCAGACTGCGGCGCTGCGCTAATCAGCAGCACATAGCGCAGTGCTTCAACGGACTCAGGCGTGTTGGTAACGTGCAGCGCCATTCTTAGTCACGGCCGGTTAGTGCGCCTATCAAGTTCAACAGATGGATGAACAGATTGAAGATGCTGAGGTAGAGACTAATCGTAGCCATAATGTAATTACGCTCGCCACCATTCACGATTCGACTCGTGTCATAGAGTATAAAACCTGACATCAACATGATTACCGCGCCAGAAATCGCCAAGCTCATTGCAGGTATCTGCAGGAAGATATTGGCTATCATCGCTACCAGCATGACCATCATTCCGGTCGCGAGGAAACCGCCTAGGAAATTGAAGTTTTTGCCTGTCGTTAAAGCGTACCCAGACAGCGAAAGGAAAATGAGGCCGGTGCCACCGAGCGCTTGGGCGATTATCGCCGCGCCATTTGAGTAGATCATAAGGTACGCTGACAACGTCGGGCCAAGACCTCCGCCCATAAGTCCCGCAAAAACAAACACGGCTAAGATGCCTTTACTCGACTCGGCTGTAGCTCGAACCACAAACGACATAACGAAGCCGCCAATGATCATTAGCAGTCCAGCGCCTTGTCCAAAGCCGAGCGCCATCGTCGCTACTGCACAAAGGGCGCTGAAGAAAAGCGTAATAGAAAGCAGGGTATAGGTATTACGAACGACCTTGTTAACCGAGGCGGCGTTCTGGTCGGCGCGGCTTACATTGAGATTAAGTTCATTCATGATGATTTATCCTGTCGTTGTGTCTGAAAAAGGTGATTCTGATTTTGGGTATCGGCTAGGCGGTGGGATAGCATAACCGCTATATCTACCCTTACGTCTTAATTTATGCCGTTAGTTTAGCAGAATTTCAAGTTCTCCTAGCAGGTAAGTTTGCCAAGACTCATTAAATTATCGCCCGCAAAACACCTATATAGACATGAAATAGGGCGTAGCGTTAACCCCGTTTAGTATAAAAGTGGGCATACAGGACATTCGCTATTTGACTGTTGGCCGTTTTGTAGTAGTATTTGCGCCGTGCTGCGGAGGGGTGGCAGAGTGGTTGAATGCACTGGTCTTGAAAACCAGCGAAGGTGAAAGCCTTCCGAGAGTTCGAATCTCTCCTCCTCCGCCACTTGTCCTTTCTCTGCGTGCCTCCTAGCTTCGATATCACAGCTCTACATACCCAAAAACATATCTATAAATTATTGCTGACCACATCCAGTCGGGGTCAAGCAAAACGGTTGTGTTTCCCCCGTCGTGACCTCTGTCGCAGCGGGGTAGATTGCGAGAGTCGGATGCTAAACATAACACGTTAGCAGACTAAGACCCCACCCCCTAAAACCTCAAAGTGGCCATATTCAGACCCCACCTCCGGGGGTACCCCCACTTGCACAGAAAGGTTCCCTTTATTGCTAGTACATACTATTCTGCTCGAACGGTTAGGTATTCTTGGAAGGACATAACTATGAGACTACTCATCTCTACATTCCTCACCATGCTGATTATTGGGTTTGCAGGGGGTTCTTATGGGCAGGATATTCACACCCAAAAATTAGGCGATCAAATTTATGTCGGTGAAATGAAGAATGGTTTATTCAACGGGGAAGGAACACTTACAAGGACTGATATTGGTACCGATGAAAATTGTACATATATAGGTGAATTCAAGGACAACTTATTCAATGGGCAAGGAACAAGTACCTGTGGAAATTCTACATATATAGGTGAATTCAAGGATGGCTTACGAGGCGGATTCGGGACGTATACTGATAGCATGGGAGAAGTCATGAGCGGTACTTGGATCAAGCATGTATTAAAGATTCCGACACCACCGACTACTTCGAATAGCGAGCCGCTTGTTGACAAAAAAATTCAGGACCAATGCCTCTCATTCGGATTCCGAGTCGATACCGACGATATGGCTAATTGCATTCTCCAGCTTTATCTAAAATCTGAAGCTGACTCAGAAGTCGCTGCGACAAGAAAAGCTATCGAGGAACAAGTCAAAGAAAATGAACTGCAGGCGAGGCGGCTTGCAGAGCAGCAAAGGCAGCAACAAGAGTATCGGATAGGGCAGGTTCGTATACAGCAAGCCAATTTAGCTGAGCAAAAAAGGCAACGCGAAGCGGAAGATCGTAAAAATGCTGCTAGAGCGCTATACAAACTAGGGATGGATATGGCGAATCCGAGGCGGGGGAATTCCGCAGAACCTCAAACAAGCCGGGTTATAAATTGTGTAATTAGCAGCGATCCTTTCGGACAAGTTTATACTTTCGATGGTATAGGTTGTCCTTCTGGCTATATGCCGCACTAGTGTAGTGGCAGAGCACCCTTGAGAGTTAATTACTTCAATGCCAGCAAATACTTTACGATAGGTAAGCTAGTAAAAAAGCCATCATTAACTTTTCGAGGAAATATTGCTAATGACTACTAAACTAACCTGCTTGGGGTTTTTCGTGGCTCTATTTGCAGGCTGCCAAACGAGTAGCAGCAGAACGAGCGCTTACTATAGCGAGTACCTAAGCACACCAAATATTCCTGAAGTCTGCAGGGCCGCTGGTAGACCTTCAGATGTGTTTGTTGGAAAAGAGCCGGATGAGCGCAAGGACGCGGCATTGCGTGCTGTAAAAACTCGAAACATCACTTGTGATTGGTCCCAGATCATCGCCGATTGGCACGAATATAAGTTATCGGAAGCATCCAGACCAAGCACTCCAGCAGCGCAGAGGGATTCAGCTGTTTTCTTACGATCAGAATACGCTTCTCCAGATTTCCAACGTTGTGTGTATAACGACGGTTCATCTACACTGCGACCACATAATATGAAGTGCAGATCAACAAAATGAGGGTGCAAGGTACCAACCAACTCTCTATCGTTCAATAACCGCTTGATCTGCATATTTAGGGCCTTTGTGTGGTGGAACGACCTATATTGTAACCCTGCGTGTCAAGCAGACTCAGACCCCACCCCCTAAAAGCTAGAAATGGGGATATCCAGACCCCACCTCCGGGGGTACCGCCACTTGCGCAGAAAGGTTCCCTATTTTGCTAGTGCATACTATTCTGGACGAACTTACTAAAGGGAATTTGAAAAAAGGGTGATGAACAAGATACAGACTTCCAATGTGCCGGAGGTGAGTTAATTAGTTGCAGAACAACTTCAAGATCAATAAAATTCGAGTTCTATGGCGTGTTGAAAAATCGATAACAAGGAGAAAATAATAATGTTAGGAAAAAGCCGATTTTCTGTTCTGCTCATTTGCGTTTTTTTGACGTCATGTATCACTTATTCGGGACCCCAGCTTACAGGGGTGATGACATTAACATGTTCAAATCAAAATACGCTCGCGCAATTTAATTCCTGCACTAACACGTATTGGTATTCTCAAATAGTTGCGCAGGGCTACGGTAATGACCCAGGTGTTCAACAATATCTGGCAAGAATGAATCTCCTGTCTAGGGCTGTCAGCTCAGGTCAACTGTCTAATGCACAGGCAATAAGCAATGCGACTCAATTTGCATTTCAGCTCCGAGCAAATGAGCAGGCGACCATACAACAGCAAAATAATGCACTAATGCAGATTCTCAACGGAGTAGGAACGCCGTCAGCACCAAGATCAAGAACTTCAACCTGCACAAGGATTGGTGACTTTTCAGGTCAGGTAGTGACGTTTAACAGCATTGCGTGTCCAGCTGGGTATGCACCGACTTTCTGAGAACAAGGCTATGAAACTACTAACAACTTCATTCTTCACACTGCTGCTTGGATTTGCAGGGAGTTCTTATGGTCAGAGCTTTGAAGAAACCAAGCTATTAGCTGAACAAGGCGATGTACGTGCTCAGTCCAATCTAGGCGCCATGTACGCCAACGGAGAAGGTGTGCCTGAGAATGATGCTGAAGCGGTTAAGTGGTTTCGGTTAGCAGCTGAACAAGGTATGGCGGATGCCCAGTACAACCTAGGAGTCATGTACGCCAACGGAAACGGTGTACCTGAGAATGATGTAGAAGCGGTTAAGTGGTATCGGTTGGCAGCTGAACAAGGCAATGCAAATGCCCAGAACAATCTAGGAAGCATGTACGCCAACGGAGAAGGTGTTCCGCAAAACAATATCAGAGCTTATGTTTGGTTTTCAGTTGCAGCAGCTCAAGGAAATGAGATCGCAAGAGACAGTAGAAACAGGGTGTCCGAAGGATTAACACCTACCCAGCTTGGGCAAGCTCAACAAATAGCCACCAAGTGTTTTGAGTCTGACTATCAAGATTGCGAATGAAACTTGAGACAGAGCGTAATTATTATGGATAAATCTGATGCGATTTGCGAAATGACATTCCAATGCAGCAACATCTGTTTCAGTTAATACCTTGACCGGCCTATAACCAGTATTTGCAAGTCCCATTATTGCTGCTCCACGTCAGACTAGTCACAAGCCTCGCCAGCTATCTTTAGCAATCCAATATATAACTAAAGGCCAAATTAGTGCCAGCAAGGTAATCATAGTTATTCGATAAATCATGGCTTTGGTGGCTGATATTTCTCCAAGGGTCTCGCTTATAGCGATTGAGAAATCCTCTCTCGTCATTTCTCTCTTAATAGGCTTAAAAAATTGAACGAGAAGACCAATAAGTACGTAAATAATGGCAAACCATAGCATTTCAGGAATATTCGTCATATTGAGCAGCTACCTTACTTTGGTCGGGTTCGTATTATATCAAAGAAATATTCATACCCACCCCATTTCCCAGTAACCGCCCAGCCAGCACCCCACCCTAGGGGCACATCCCGATAGGTCAGAATGGTTCCATCTCACCCCTCTGTATATTATTGTGGATGACCAATCAACTACTGGGTGGTTTTCGGCTTACCCATGACCCTTCGGCCATGCCCATGCTGCGCATTCCTTTTTCAATCTCATAAAGCTCTGCTAGCTTGGCGCTGCGCTCTTCGCGTGTAGCCCGCGTTTCATTGCCGTGCTTGGTGTTTGCTGCTATCTGAGGGGGTTTTCCTTGGACTATTTAATCGTCTAGTAACCGTTTGATTTGCATATTCAGGGCCTCTGTGAAGTGTCAAAGCCTGTATTGTAACCCCGCGTGTCAAGCGGACTCAGGCCCCACCCCCTAAAACCACAAAACGGCCATATTCAGACCCCACCCCCGGGGGTACCCCTGTAATCCCCCCAGAAAATAGTCGAGGTTTTAAGTAGAGACTTTTATGATGACATCACGAGGAGTGATTTATGAAAAAGTCTCGATTTACCGACAGTCAGATAGTAGCCATACTCAAGCAAGCCGAAGCAGGAACGCCAGTTGCCGACCTCTGCCGAGAATACGGTATGAGTAGCGCCAGTTTTTACCAATGGCGGTCGAAATACGGCGGGATGGACGCATCGCTGATGCGCCGTCTGAAAGAACTGGAGGCTGAGAATGCGCGCCTCAAAAAGATGTATGCCGAAGAGCGGATAAAGTCTGAGCTAAGGCAGGAAGCCCTTGAGGGAAAGTTGTAAGGCCATCTGCCCGGCGTGAGATGGCCAAGAAAGCGGTTAGCAAACACGGCATAAGCATTAGACTCTCTTGTGAGGTCTACGGCATCAGCGAAACCTGCTACCGCTATCATGCCAAGCTAAGCGATGAGAACGGCCGGGTTGCCGATTGGCTACTGCGTCTCACTCAAGCGCATAAACGCTGGGGCTTCGGGCTCTGCTTTCTGCACTTGCGCAACGTCAAGGGCTTTGGCTGGAACCACAAACGGGTTTATCGTATTTATCGCGAACTAGAGCTAAATTTGCGTATAAAGCCACGCCGCCGCATTACCCGAGCTTATCCAGGCGAGCTTGATGTGCCAAAGGCGGCTAACCAGGTCTGGTCTATGGATTTCATGTCAGACGGACTGAGCGATGGAAGGAAGATCCGAACGTTCAATGTCATCGATGACTACAATCGTGAGGCACTGGGCATCGAAGTAGACTTTTCATTACCAGCAGCTCGAGTGATTCGCTCGTTAGAGCAGGTGATCGAGTGGCGAGGAAAACCTGCCGCGCTTCGCTGTGATAACGGCCCCGAGTATGTATCAGAGACGCTAGTCGAGTGGGCAAATAAGCAGCAAATTACTTTGTTGTATATCCAGCCAGGCAAGCCCACGCAGAATGCATACATCGAGCGGTTCAACCGCACGGCGCGGCACGAATGGTTAGATCTGCATCGCTTCGATACACTCGATCAAGCACGCCAGTTAGCGACCCAATGGATATGGGAATACAATAATGTACGACCGAATACAGCCATAGGCGGTGTGCCGCCAAGAAGGTTAATGATGGCGGCGTAACCCTCTACTCAAAAGCTCGGTTATTAATGGGGGGATTACACCCCCACTTGCTCAAAAAGGTTCCCTTTATTGCTAGTACATAGTATTGTGGACGAGCAATAGTGGAGCTTTGACACGCTCGTAGTCACGGACTTATACGTTACTAGCAGACCGCCTGTAATTACCAGAGTGATCACAATTCACAGACTTTTCTGAGTGCTTTGAGGGGTGAGGGGCTGAGCGGCTAGGAGAAAAAGTTGAATTCCTCAGAGTTATTTAAAGCGAATGAAGTAACCAGTTCACTGCGATCTAACCCCAAGTACGAACGCATAGCACTGTGCACGTGATTTGGCAGGATGCGGGAGCCAAAATTGGATAACTCAAGGGTGCTAGGGTCCACTTTTAAACCAAACTGTCTTTCATCGGTGCCCCCTATTACGCGATTAGTAAAGCGAGCTCCTTTTTCCATAATCATATAGCTACCATACGGCCAGTGATCTTTGCCTTCAGCCGAATTATAAAACGGGGTTCGAGAAAAATCGCTTCCCACCACAACAAAGAGACGATCCGCGATACCCGCTTCTTCTGCGGCGTCCCAAAGATAATCTATCCCTTCTGTCAACATGCTAAGAGAATTTTCTTGCTCGGTGTCGTTATTATCATGTGAATCAAAGTTTGACATTGCGTCGAGGTCGGCGGATACGCTTAGACCTGACTGAAAGGCCTTTACGGCGAAGAGAGCTTGCTGCTTGAGTAGCTCATCCTTTGAAAAGCCTCCCTCCCCCGGGGAAGGCAATTGGTTGGCAAACGCTCTTATCTCTTCAGTGCCTAAAAAAGATTCTAGGTATGCTCGACCTAACCGTACATTGCCTCCGATTAGCTTCTCTTGAGCTAAATAGTCCCTAGCGTCACTAATATTGACATCCTGTATTAGACTCCAGAGATCTGCATTCACGATCGGACCTTGGTCTGTCAAATTAGAGACTAGCAACGGCTTTATTTGATCTATGTATGGAGATAGCAATGTTGCACGTGTCACACGCTCTGTTCGGCTAAACCCCCCAAAGCTTATGTAAGACAACGGAAGTCCCGGGCCATTAACCGCCGAATTAAGGGCTGTAATAGAGGGCAGGCCCGCTGATGTTCTTCCGCTCCAACTGACGATCGAGCCTGCTAAATGAGAATTAGTCTGGCAATCTACACCGTTAATTACTAACATTTTTTCGGCATGCTTTTTAAAGAAATGTTCGTTTCTTGCAAACGGAGCATACTTGATGTTGCCGGTTTGCTGAGTCGTTTTATTCCGCGACCAACGCGTTATTTCTTCTTCGCCTTTCTGGTTCTCTTTTGGATCGCAGAAGCAAGTTACGTCCCAACCCCCAGTCGCTTGAATAGTAACAACGAATTTTTCTGACAAATTAAAGCTGCTAGCGGAGGACAGGTTCGGGTGCCCCAGGCTTATGGCAGCTAGAGGGAGAGCTTTTAAGAAGTCTCTGCGTGTTTTCATGGCCAATCCCACACTTTTAAACGGTTCAGATGGATTGCTTATTATTCATGGAGGTAATCAAAGCTACTAATCATATAAGCCATTACTGCTGTCCAGATGCGCTTAGCCCCATACTGATCTTCTTGAAAAGTATTGAACTCACCTATCTTATCCCAGTTAATGTCCCAGCCATTGCCTTGTTCATTTAGCGTTCTTGCTTCAGAGAGCTCTTCGTCAGTCCAAAAATCTGAAAGCATAAGGCCATCATTCCAGTTATTGCACTGTGAGAACCACGAGTTCGGACTCTCTTGATAACTTTGTAACGCTGCGAGATAGATGTTGTAAGCGACCTCTACTTTTGCATCAGAATTTGAATAAAATTTGCCGTGCATTTTTCTATACAGCTTAATAATTTGATTTTTGATTCGAGTTACGTTTTCGTTCTCTAATGAAGATAGGTTTTTTTCAACTCTCTCCATCTTCATTGCGACTTCAACCCGTCCGCCTTTTAGGGGGGCCTCAATAGAAGAAACTTTTGCGCCGAATTCGTAAGAACCATGCTCACTTAGTTCAGCCACTAAGCTAGCTGTACAATTATTCCAGAAATGTATTCCAGCATCTTCTCGGTTGTTAACATTACTGCAGTTATAGGGATGAAAGCTCAGTCGAGGATCATTCGTCTGTATCCTTTCTAGCAAGCCAGAAGGAGAAGTTATGCTAAATTCCTGTATGAAAAGTTGCCGCTCCTCTGTGCATTTTTCGCCATCATAATCGCAATAGTTGTTAATGAAGGATAAGCTGAATCGAGTAAGTTCTTGTGCACTTCCTTGGAGAGAGATATCTTTCCAATCGTAGCGATTCTTAGCCTCGACTTCTATTTCTAACTCATGACTAATAAGTGGTGTAGTCTTTTCGTCGACAAGAGAAAACAGTTTTCTGTCACCTAGCGGGAGAGAGAATTCTCTTAAAGTGGCCAGGCAAGCTGTTTCAGTTGAATATGTCTGAAGCACGGTAGATATCATTGGTGTGAGCTCAATCGCTCGTGACGTCACCGCGTCAGAATCAATTCCACCAAGCAATACCCCTAGCTGATCGTGAGGCCACGTGATAATCCCATTTGGGTGCAGGTGAGCCCTCCACGCGACCCCTGTTACACTCCTTGTCTTACGTGCTAGTTGCTCTGGCGTGAGCAATTGTTTGTTCCCTAAGTTTGCTATCACGTGGTCATTCAAGTAAGCCGAATTGAGTGGCTTGCTCGCCCCAAACCACGGTGACATAATCATTTCGACTAACATGTCCTTGGCGTTCATGTTTAAGTCGAGTTTTTCCCCGAATGCCTTAATTGCAGCCTGTTGTGCACTATAAACTCTGTATTTCCCTGCATAGGATTGGTCGCTTTCATCGCTAGGCCGCTCGACAACTTCTCTTCCAAATATGGCGGGCCACCAGAACTTAGCGCTAGCTTCTAGAAAGCCATCTTCTTTTATAATGAGGGCAGCGAGAGACGCTAGGGTACTGTATTCTTCCGTTATTTCTAAGCCTAATAGCCCGGGAGATCGCATATCTCGATACCAGAGGTCTCCAGTTTGGTATAGGCTCTGACTTACATCGGTTGGATCCTTATAGAAAGAATCCAGAGTGTCATGCTCTCCGTCTCCCTTAAAGGCATTATTTTCGCCCCAGTTTTGAAATGCGCCGGCGACCGGATCCAGCAACGCATGGCAAACGGTGCAATTTGGATTGTTCATCGTTGGATTATTGACGTCCGTTAGTGATGCTTCATCGAGTGGGCGCAAGGAAGACTTTTCGATATCGATTCCCAGAAAATGGTAAAAAGTCCACCGTGCCCGCGCTCTATTTCGATTAGTTGCAGTCGTCGGGTAGCGTTCGAGGAACGCAAAATCCGTCAACAGGCCGGCGTGGGGATAAAAGTCTATAGGCGGACCAATTATACGATATTTAGAGGGTCCATTTGGATCTTCTTCGACGACCTCTGTTGAGGAATTTGGGTAGAATCCCTCTATCCTGGACGGTTTGAATACGGCATTGTTTTCGTCGTCGGCGAAGATAGCATCACCTTCCAGAAACTCATTTAGCAGCGGATTCATCATCATATAATCCGCGGTCAATATTTCGGAGTAAGGTCGGTCTTTTTCGATCACGTGAGCCACTAGTTCACCAGATGCTCGCACTAAAGGGGGAACTAACGGGAGGTTGTCCATGTTACCGTTATCAAAAATATAGTTCCTGAGTTTTACGAAGTTAGGAAAACCAGTTGTGATAGGAGGAACGTTCAAAGCGTTTGTGAGTAATCGATCATTTACCCCTGTAACTATAAACTCCCTGAACTTTGGTCCTTCCATCAAGCCACGTAAAGTAGCTCGTAGTGATGCGTCTGACACAACCGAATTGGTCTCTGCGTTGGTCGGGATTCGGCCCTGAAGCAACAGTGTAGCTCGGCGCAGTGTTGCCTCCCGCGGTTCGAGTATGACCTCAGTTAGGAAGCTAGCCTGCCGTTCGCTTGCTCCATCGTCCATTCCGCTAAAGGTATAGCTCGTTACTTCATTATAAGCTGAGAGCTCGTCGATCACTTTCTGAATAGCCTGATAACCCTCACTTCCTGATGCCAGCTGCACTCCACCAGCGTGACCTTGTTCACCAGCGATCTTAGCGAGTAATAAGTCTGAGCCTTTCTCTTCCAAAAAGGCTGAAAGCGCGCCAAAGTTGTTTAGTGCAGAAGCTGTATTGGTACGCTGGAATTGGAGCGTGGAATTTCGAGCAAGACCGCCTTCGACGTGACACGCAACACAGCGCGCTTGTACAACTGAGGTCTCGATCTCGGTTTCGAATGTGATGGCTGCCTGTGAATCACTGTTATCTGGAAGCTCGGTTGAAGCTTTCACCAATATCTGCGCAGGTTCGGGGGTAAAGTGAAGCGTAGATTCGCCTTCGACACTGTAAGCGACGTAGTAGAGGTAATCACCAGCTTCAGCCATGGTTCCGTTGAGAAGGGTCAAGGTCTGAGTACTTGATAGCATTTGTCCTGTGACGAATGGCGTAAGCGTCTCCACAGCACCATCCCATGGCGCGTAACTACCATCGGGTTCCAATTTAAAGAACTGATTGTTGGCTACAATGACCGTGTAGACTGAGGAGGATTTAGCGAGGCTTGAGGCTTGTGGTCGCAGGTCTAAAGTGAGTGAAAAGGCGGTGGTAGTAGTAAGACCGGTCGGTAAGACAGAAGATTGCACGCTTAACTCAAAGACGCTCGTGCTAGGAGTGCCATCGGTTGATGCCGAGTTAATTGTCGCGATAGACGAAGCAATCTCGAGCGCGTGGGCAGAAAGAGGGGCCAACAGTATGGCTAAGATTACTGCTGCTCTTAATTTATGGAGCATATTGATACCAGTTCCGTACGATTCTGGGGTGATCATATCTATTCTAGCTTAACTTATCCAGCGTCAATTAACT
>Ga0208413_1000160_pt1 | contig 57946 bp, 40 predicted proteins | sample AntAceMetag02UKD_FD_184761 | JGI IMG/M metagenome (GOLD analysis project Ga0208413, IMG submission 184761) | Saline lake microbial communities from Ace Lake, Antarctica - Antarctic Ace Lake Metagenome 02UKD (SPAdes) (version 2) | ecosystem: Environmental > Aquatic > Non-marine Saline and...
GATCGGATTGGGGCTTGACAGTGACATTAATACCTCTGGCGGCAAATCGCTGTAGGCGCTCGTAAAGCTCTTCAAACATTTCTGGCACCATAACTTGATTGATCGTAACATACACTCCTGCCTTCATAAGCTGAAGACACTTATCTCCAAACTCTTGTTCATTTGCAAACTCCGCATGGTAGCTTGCTGTAATACTCCTACGTTGCAAACTGCTCGTAGATTCTAACCAGTTGTTCCACCATTTGCTTCCTGGGCTTAGATTGGTTGTCATGTGGATACTCTGGTACTTGGGTGCTGTATCACTACAGTAATGGTCTATAACCTTCCCAAAGTATTTATAAGCAGTAGGTTCGCCGCCGCTAAAACTAAAGTGAAAGTCAGTAAACCCGTTTTCTCTTGCTTGGCGTTTTATTTCGTCAATAGAATTTGTATATACTTCTAAATCTTGGTGATCAGGAGTGCTACTGCGAGCATAGGGCCAGCAATAACTGCAATTATAGTTACAAAATCTAGCAAGGATCCAACTAACTGTGAACAATTTTGTACCTAGTAAGGTCTTTTGTCCAAAGCTTGTTATGTCCTCAAATGGTATGTTTTGAAAATTGTTCATATAGCCAGTCAAAGTCGTTTATAAGTTTAAGATCAGCCATATTAGATATGCCAAACTCCCGCCCAGCGTTAGCACCAGCAATAGTGAAATCACCACAGCGTCTCTCACTGCCTTTTGTACACCAGATATTAAGTCTATTTTTGGTTTCTTCATCGTTTTGCCTCAAGATTGTTTTACTACTTAATTTAGCACATTCTCTAAATGCACTGCGCCATGCTTCAAACGGGTTTGTATTAAACGCTGTAATATTTGCAACTTCTTCTACAGCAATAAAATGTGGACTAATGCTTGTAGTCATGTCAGTCTTACTTGTGTCCATATCAATTGTCATTTGCCGAGGAAATAACTTTACTCCTCCGTAACCATAAACTAAATCATTGATAGGATTTTGACTGCGCCATACATATACGTGATCTAATTGGTGATCAGGAACAACATAATCAAAGTTAAAGTCGTCCATGATGATTGCATCAGCATCTACAATCCAAAACATTTTAGTAAAGCATTTCTTTGCTGCTTTTATGTGTGCTTGGTGTATTCCTTTAACTCCGTGTACACGTTTAGCCATAGGGAACTTAGCCTTAAGGGTAGCGTAGTTAGCATCTGCGCTAGGTTCTTGATAACTTATGAATACAATATCATACATTAAAATTCATATCCAAATCTGTCAATGTCTTCTTTAAAATACTTTTCAATAATAGCTTTAGTTGTCGATGTATAGTGCTTCTTATAGTCAATTGTAAAATCGTCTACACCTAACGGTATGTCTGATTCAAAGTATTGCTGCAACAGTTTAAAGTCTTCATTTAAATGCTCTGCACGAAGTATATAATCAACTCGAGTGTTATCATAACTAATCCAAGTTGATTGCGGAGTAGAAGGATGTGTTTTAGCATCAAGTATCTCGCATTGTTCTATACTATTTAAATATGCGTCAAACGAAGTAAAGTCTATGTTTTTAAAATGTTTCGAAACTTCAGCAACTCCTGGATATCCAGTCGGCGGGTCTATTGTCATATTATACGCCCACAATGCTCTGCCCCACGGATTTGTTACGACACCGACAACCTTAACTCCGGGATACATTTCGTTAACTTCTTTAAGTGTTAGTCTATCTTCTTCAATTTCAAAATCGCGGATAAATCTAAATGTTGCATTAGGATCTTTTTCAGCCCATTTGTATATATCCCAATATTTCAGAGGAGTGCGTATTGGTAATATAACTGTGAAAAAAGAGTCGTCATTTTTATAGTTCATTAGAAATTACACCATCAAACATTGCTTTAGCTCTGTCACTGTAGTAATTATACAGTCTTTCTCGGCAAAAGTCAACATTATTCTCAAATCTAGTTTTATTTTGTACCCAAAGGTCTTTAGTACGCTTGTTATTTGTTAATAACTCTGCATTGTCTATAATTGCAGCTTCTAACCGTTCTACAGGATCATCAATAGCATCATAACTATGATCAACTATATCATCAAACATATCTAAACCCATTGAACGTAAAAAGTCTACGCTGCCTTTGCTGCATAACAATATTGGGAACGAACAACCGTATATACTATTTAATGTTTTTTCTGTTAAGTTGTAACACTTTTCAGTATAACTAGTTTCGCTTATAATTTCTACAAATGTATTTTCATAATATGTTTTTAAGCTATTTTTAAAATTACTAACATTATCGTTATCGTGCTTTTCATATATAGCAAGACTGTCAGTTAACAGATCAGTTGATGTTAATAACTCATTCCACCCATCGGAATAAAGAGCTGAATCAGATACTTTCCATTTTGTATAATCTATAATATCTGTGATTGTATCTTTAAACATACATGATATTAATCCGTGCTTCTGCCAGCCCAATGCATGTAATAATGCAAGTGTCATTGGCCTATGTGTGCGTTTATTTCTATTAAGGCTGAGATATGTACGACTACTATCTAAGTTCTTTTCTAATACAGGCTCAACTGTTTTATACTCTTTCTGATGATTAGTAATATCGCCTCCCCAAGGAATTATACTAACATTAGGATTTTTAATATATGTGTCGAGACCTTCTACTGATGTTAATAGAATAAATGTTTTATCGCTATGCTCGTGAAATAACTTAATAAGATATTCAGCTATGTCAGGAACAGTATCTTCTTTGTTAAAATCGACAGAAGTTAAGTGATCCTTTAGTCCAATAATAACTAAGTTTGATTTTATACTGTCCGTTAATTGATTTCTATAATCAGTTGCTGTCAATGTTTTCCAATTGCCGTTAACATCGTAATCACTGTATTGATAGTAAGGATTAATTGTTGTTGCCCACAAATAAATTTTATCACACGGAAACTTTATTTTAGACGTTACTTGGAAAAATAATCTAAAAGTAAATGAATCACCGGGCGGACGTTTTAATACACTCATAACATACTTCTAAAAGTATTATAAGGAAATGTTGCTTCTATTCCATCAACAGTATTACTCTTATGTTGTTTATTAAATTCTTCTATATACGGAACTAAAGATCCATCTCGTAATCCTGATTCCCATCCTGATTGTTTTTTGCGTATCCTTGTTCCAAAGAGTTTATTACTATTAAGATATTTTAGTTTATGAAGATTAGCGTTATTAAAAGGCGGAGTTATTAATTTATGTTTTTTCCATTTGTGTAAATTTAGATCTAAGAATGCTGCTGTTAGCTCTGGAGAATAATCATACCAACTAGAAATAAGAGGTCTATTAATTGTGTTGCCGTGTATTGCTGCTGAAAAGTGCTTTTCATATATAACTATATCACATTGTGTCTTACTAGCCCGTCTAAAGTTATCTGCATTAATGCCATCGCATATTATTGGTATGTTATCAAGACTTTCTATAAGCTTCATCATAACCATATAACCAGCAGAGGCAAAGTATCCTAGATTCCACATGTCGTGTGCATCATTTTCTATAAACTTTTTTAAATTACAATCTATAATAGTAGGTGTAACATTGTAAATTTTACAAGTAGTAAGTGCTTCGTGAAAATCAACTGCATTAATATCATCGTTGTATTTTGCAATGAAAACATTTATAGGAATTTTTGCTTCTACATAACTACGAAGTACTAGTTCACTATCTAAGCCACCTGACAATAGTAAGTCAAGCGGCTCATTAAATGCATCCTTAACTGCGTGTGCATTAAGTAATAACTCTTCGTGATAAGACTTAACTGGCCTAGAAATAGTTTTCTTAATACGCAGTTGCCACCATTCGCTCGCATCTGTTGTTCTAGTTTTTGCAACTCCTAGACGGTCATAATGATAACTGAGCCAATCATTTTTCCAATACATCTTTAGTATCATCCACGTCTAGTACTTGTTTGCCAAATGATGCAATGTTCCAAAGTCTTTCATGTGACCAGTATATAAACATGTTAACAAGTGTTGCTACACCCATAAACGAAAGTCCTACCTTCCAACTTCCTGTTAATACCCACGGCATCCAAAAGTTGTTAAAAGTAATAATAACTCTCCACGATAGGTCTTTACTAATACTTCTATACCATTTTTCACTATATGTGCTTCCAGCTTGTTCTCTGCTCCATTGTATCTTGTTCCATACTCTTTCATGGACCCAATATAGGACTATGTTTACAGCAGCGCCAAGGCTTGCCATTTGTATGCCAAATGCCAAACTTCCCGTAACTATCAGTCCGTTAATAATTTGTACAAGTGTTATTATTATTCGCCATGACACAGACTTGCCAATAGTACGTTTGTATGCTTCATTAAATTTAATCATAGATTATCCTTTTTATATAACAGTACTTATATGCGCAGTTAATGATTATTATATAATTGTGGCTACAGTTTGTAAAACTTAGAACGATGAGCAGAAATACCCCAATTAATATTATTTTTAATCATATGTTTTGAATCAGTGTTTTGCCCTAGATACTTTATAGTTTCTAAATAATTCATTCGTGTGCGCTGATCTGCTATTTCCCAAAACCAATCATCCATTTGGCGTTTGATGTGAGTACTAGGCTTTTCTACTTGGAACTCTTCACAGAACTCTCTAGGATATATTGCGTCATGTATAATATCTCTATATTCGCTTATGTGTGTTGTTAATGCCTTTTCGGCCATATGCTGAATTGCTGGATTTAGTTCGTAGTGAGCTTTTATTAATTGCGATTGTTTAACTACTATTTCAGGAAAGTCTGGTGTCCAATAAAAGAATTCAGTAGTTACTCGATCATTAGTGCCCATAAAATCAACAGGGCTCATAACATGGTATGCAGAGTTATCTTGGAAATATGCATAGTAGTCGCCGTCAGTTTTGCACACCAAAGGTTTGTCAATTCCCATAACGTAACATGTAGACTTTCCAGTATCTTGCTGTCTAAGAAAATGTGCATCATTATGTTGACATACTTGTCTTAATATTCCTGATATACTAATAGTTACACCTAACGGCATAGTTTCATACCAGTTATCTTGTTTACTTAATATTTCTAAGCCTGTTTTTGCAAAGTCCTTTAGTGTAATTTTAGTCCTAGGATCTAACGAGTTTTTAACTTTATCCAAATGCACCATAGCAGCATACTTAACTTCGCTATTATAATTTTTATTTGAATAATCTTTATCATTAGTTTGCTTATCGTAGGGTTCAGCATTCCATATTAATATTTCATCTATAAAAATATTGTTGTCTATAAAAGAATGTAGTACAGTTGTACTATCTGCTCCTCCACTATAATATAGAGTTAAATAATCATACTGTTGTCGTAATTGTAATGCACGGGATTTGTACAACTCCATTAAAGGAACATTAATAGGAACTGACCAGTCGATGTTTCCATAGACATTATCATTAAATATCCAAGAAACATCGAGTCCACTTTTTTTGCTTTCTAAAAGTGCGTGAGTCTTGTTAGGAAACTTTTTTTGTCCTACTAAGTAATATCCTAATCTTTCTTGTGCCACTTTATTTCCTTTGTTAATACAAATTGTTATATATTTCTGTAACTCTATTGCAGATATCTACAATGTTATCAGGCATATAAGTTTTTACATACTCTGTTTTAGAAATTGTTCCTAAGGATTCATAGGTAATAACTTTGTCGTAATTAATATTTAAATTATGTAGACAAAAATTATTTCGTGTAATCATATATATCGATCTTATAATAACATCATCATTTATTTCTAAGCTGTAATTTTTAGTAATTTCGTTAGAAGTAGTCCACCACTTTTCCCTCATAAAACTAATATAACTACTTACAATACTAGCAATGTCATCTTGTCTATATAGTTTTATTTTAAAACAATTACTATTAAGTAAAGCACTATAAGGTGTAAGTTTGTTTATTTGATCAGGCATAAATTTAAGAATGTATTTGCTATCTTTGCTATGATAATGGTCATAAAAATCCTGCTTTACACCGTTTACGTGCGGTCCCCAATTTTTTCCGCGGGTTTCCGGTGTATGCCACGGTTCTAAATAATAAGGAACATCATATAAATTAGACAAATGTGTAGCATATACTGTCGAACCAGATCTATAGTTTGCAACAATAATTACAGGCCATTTACTAATTTCAATATTTTCCATACCTATCTTCTAGTGTTTCCGTAATGGATTACTGTACAATTTGGATTTACATATGAGCGCCATGGGTCAACTACTATGCTACCGTTAGGAATATCGCAATACAATTTGTCTGCACTAGTTTTACCGGTATACTTGTATGTAGTACTTGCGCTGTGTGCTAATAAAAATACACAAGGCACCGATGTATCAAAATCGTCACCTGTTAGTGGATCTACATACACAGGTTCAAATTGTTGCTCTTCACAGTAATGACCAATCAGTAAACTGTAACTACCATCGCAATATTCTACGTTTGGCTTGTATGCCTTACCATGAATAACAATCTGCATATTATGTTCATTTGCATGTTGCACTAGTTCTAATGCAATGTTCTTTGCTTGTATTTCTCTTGCGTTCATAATGCTGTCAAATAAATCGTATCCTAAATTTAACTCTTTAGCCATGTAACGTAGTGCAATGTTATCGCGGGGGTGACAATTATGTACTACTAGTCCGTTATCAGCGTTAACATAATACTGGTCATCTTCGTGACTATCGTTAGGTTCTACTTCTAAGTTATATACCTTGCCAGTATAGTGTTCTTTTTCAATTTTAGTTATGATTTCTAAACTCATACATCTATTCCTAATTTATTCAGTTCTTGTTTTTTAAGAACATTGATTTTGTTTGGATATTGCTCGTCGAGCAAGGCCCATTTGTCTTTTTGTTTTGTGTGCCAGTAATCACTTTTAATGTCTACATATCCGCCCATACTAGGAACATAAAAGTCAGGATAATAATTCCTCATATACTTTCCATCAAAGTAAGGTAATCGCCCTTCATGACACGTAAAAACAATGTCATTTGTATCTAGCCATTCAATAAATTTTAATTCCCAAGTTCCTTGAACCGTATACGTGGTGCCATTTGAATGATCGTACTCGTACCATTTACAACGTCCTGAGGTGTCAATGCCTATATATACTCCTCTAGCATGTGCATCAATAGAACCTTGCACATATTTTTCTCTTTCAGCCGGGTCTTTCATCATTTCTGTTCGTGTAGCACTCACCTTCTGTCTGGTTTCTGGATTCTTCATTGGGTTTTTTTCACCACAAATTCGTCCTTTATGGAACTTTGAAATATTCTGGCGATATGCTACACTTTCTTTAGTCGTGTGGAATAATGTTGCGGCCTTTGACAACGACTCTTTATATTCAGGACGGTTTGCTAAGATTGCCCGCCAACACGCATTACAATAATCTTTAATAAACAATGTAGGATACGTTTTTTGCATTTTTATATAATGTGTTTTTGTCCGAATATGGATTTCTCTACACTCATCACATTCCAACTTAACCATTTTATCCTTAACTATTCTAAATGTGTTGTTTCCGTTGCCTTCCTTGCGATCTCTTCTAAATTCCTCTACAATCATGATTGTTGCTCCTTAATACTTATTTATCAAAAAGGTACATGACATGCACTATTATATCCCACTAATTATACAGAAAATAACTTATCAGTGTCTAGTACCTCGTCTGCTCTAATGAGCAATCGTGCACCATCTCTACTTACTGGCAGTAGGTGTTCTGCGGTACATTTCAATGTTTTTCCAGATTTAGTATGAAATACTAAAATTGTACCATCGTACTCCCTAGTAGTTGCTTCGTACACCTTCTTTTCGTCAGACTTTGACATAGCATAATTTGCAGACTTAACTAGATTAACAGTTTTAGAGTTGAAAAATTTATGAAATTCCTCTATAGAAATCTTGTTGCCATTTACTTCAATCGGGAAGGTGGGTAACACACATCCACCTCCATCGCCCATACCAGCTTTCATATACTGTGGACCCATGATACGCATAGTTGACTTGGCTAACGCATCTGTAACTACGTCAACATTAATGTTTCCTTGTTTTTGGGCTACGTCTTGTATCATATTAGCAAGTCCAATCTTAGTGCTAATAAATGTGTTATAAAATACTTTGATACACTCGCACTCGTCCCAAGTACCAATCTCGTAGCGTGGATTGTTTTCCATTATAGTTTTATAAAAGGCTACAAGTTGTTTTGCATCTCCTGTAGCACTACCGTCTTCAGTGCCAATCATTACCATCTCTGGATTAACCATATCCCATGCTACACTACCCATTGCAATCAAGTAAGGATTGTATACAAAGCGTGTGTTAGGAACAAGGTCAACAAACTGCTTGCGTGTTGTGCCGGGCAATACTGTACTAATAAGCACAAGCAATTGATCTTGTGTCATGTGCTTGTTTGCTTCTACTAGTACATCCTTTACAATATCGTAATTAAAGTCTTTTGGTGCTAAATGTGCAGTTGGTTCTCTGCCATCGTAGTCTGGATCGTGTGGAGTAGGCACTGCAACAAATACAATGTCTCTACCCTTTACTGCATCTTCAATTGTAGGCATCATTGTTACTTGATGACTAGTACACTTTGCAATATCGTAGCCTGTGACGTTGTGTTGTTTACTTGCCATTGCTTCTGCACACGGCATGCCAAGCTTTCCTGTGCCTATAAATCCTATTTTCATGTGGGTTCCTTTATATAATTAATACTTTCAAATTTTTCAATATCTAAGAAAATCTGTTGGGGATATACTTCATCTTCGTTTATATATGTAAACTTTTCTATTTTATTGGCAGAAACTACTAACGGGTCAACCCACCAGTCTTCAAATGGCATCCATATTAATTTACCGTCAGAATCTTTGCTACAACATGCAACATTCTTAACTACTAATTGATATCCGTAAGATTCTAAAATTTCACGCGATTCTTCTGCAACTGATGTATCACTTTGCCAAACATCTGTTTCAAAAGTAATAACAGAAAATCTATGTGTATCTAACGGCAATCGTTTAAGAACTTGTAGAGAAATTTCAGGAGGGTCTACATCAATTTGCAAATAATCTGTCTGGGCAGCAATATTCGAGTTATCAAATAAATTTTTATAATTAATAGTAGTAGCATCTGCACATATAAAATTACATAGTGGTCGTTGATCAACCCAAAATCTACTCCAGTCTTCGATGTCAATAGATAGACCGTTAAAATTAAAATATTCATTTAATGCAAAAGTGTTACTTCCGTGACATGGATGATTTGCTCCAATTTCTACATAGCTTCCGTTTTTTTTGCCATCTAACATAGTTAGTACAAATAAATCTTGCCAAGCTTGCGACGGAGTAATAGGAATAAGTTGCTGATCTAAAAACTTACTTTTAAATTTTTCAAAATGATAATTTCTGTCATAATTCCAATAAGCCATTAGTTAATCTCCTTTAATAGGTTTTTAAATCCCAATGTCCGTAACATCTTATTGGCACGTTTTATATTTTTAGCAGGTGCCAGTCTTAACCATTCTCGATGAAACCCAACAGTATAAATATCGTCTAATTTTTCATTTTTTAAAAAACTTTCTTGTTTCCAAAAATATGTACTTTTTATAGGATCCAGTGAAACTTTTGGAGTATAGTTATATTTTTTACAAAGACTAGAGTATAATAAAAATTCACTCATCAGTATGCCGCCGGTGTCACTAAACCATTCGAGTATTTTTTCTAAATTAGGTATTTGTTTCATAACTTCGTAATTTATTACAAACGGAAGTATAGGATTAAGATGTTCGTAATCTACAGGAATACCTAATTTATTAGCATACCGCTCGATTGTTGGAATATGTATCTTTAGATGAGAGTTATGATTTTGAAAATTATAACTCGATCCATCGCCTGATTGGTTCCTAAATTGTTCCGTATTAATTTTTTTTAAAAATAAATTTTTAGTATCTAACAACAAATAATCATTTTTAATGTCTTTAGATATTAAAAGCTTTAGTATCTGTTGGATATAATATCCATGAAAGGTTGGATTTAATTTTGGCCACATGGTATTATCATACGTTTTTAACTTTAGCGTATGGTTTTTGTAATAAGGCTCTAATCTCTTTTTCCATACTGTTAAGTTAACATTTACGCCTTGAACAATTACCCAGTGAGTACATGGCTCTACAAACAAACTAATACTTTCTGCCTGTTGTATCATTTGGTAACTATCTAATTCACATGTAACAGTTACTATATCCATTTATTATCAACTATTATTCTATGCATTTGTTCAGCAATTACTTTATACCCTTTTTGATTTGGGTGTCCGCAATTCATACGACTTTTTAATTCAGGCGTATCTGTTAAATGTACCATACTATCGTAATCCATAAAATTATGAAAATTTTGTTTATAAAGATTAAATAATGTATTAAACGAGTTATCTAAATTATAGAAGGCACTTCCGTAGAAAAATTTATAACCCTTTGCTTGACAATAGTAGTCAATGCATTTCAAAGCATGTATAGTTTCTAAGTCAGCATCTTGACAAGTTTTCATTACACTGCTTATGTAAGCTTTCATTATTGGTTCATCAGCGACTGTGCCAACGTTGTAGCTGGCTAAACCAGCTCCACTATAAAAATTTATTCTAGTAGGATCTGATAATAAGAATATTACATAAACATTTTCGTAATGTCCTTTATGATCACGGTCATTTTGATCTATAAGTCTTTTAGCCATTGCAGTGTTTGCGCTGCCTGCCCATCCTAAATTAATATGATCACAATCCATTAGTTTAGCAAGAGCATCGGGCCAACCATCTGGACCAAATACGTCCCGTCCTAAATCAAAAGCTTCTTCTTTGGTAATTTTTTTAGATAGATAATCATCTATAATTTTATCAGTGTAGCAGCCTTCTCCTGCCGTCCAACTGTCACCTAATGCAATTATTAGGTCTTTTTTACCGTCAATACGTTCGTAATAATTATTAGGCATTGATAATATCCTGCAATGGATCAAATCGTACAGGACGCATTTTGTCTAAATTTGTAAGATAATCTTTAGTTTGATCTAACATGCTGCTCCAATCTTCGCTCATCATAAATTCAACCTGTGCATGCCATGCTTGTATTTCTGGATTATCAGTATGCTTACTCATAAAATTGTTTAGTTTTTCTGATATAGCTTGCTTGGACTTTTGCGGTAGCACTTTGGTAGATAGATATTTTGGCCAGTGCAATGTAGCAGCGTGGAATGTTCCGTTAGTTGTACGCTTACCTATTTTTTTATAATCTTGTGCCCAAATCCATTCGGCAAACTCAGGCATCCAATTTATGTTACACGCTTGTATAGTAGTGTTTATATCTATAATTATATCGCCGCCAGTGGTGTTGTCATAGATTCTTAAATGTTTTTCAATTTCGTCCCACTTAGAAGGATACCGAATATAAGAATTTAAATCTCCGTATGCATCTAAACTAAGCATAATATGACATTTTTTAAAATGTGTCCAAAGTTCTAGTAGTTCTTCGTCGACAATTGTTGCATTGGTGTGATATCTAATTTCAACATTCTTAGCATGATCAATTTTTACTAAGTGTCTAATCAGTGCTTTGTGTTGTTTAATTAGTAGAGGCTCGCCTCCACCAAATATTAAGTCTTTAATATCGGTTGCAGATTCATAAAAACTATCCCAAAATGCCTGATTTTTATACCATTCAAATTGTTCGATTACAATTTCACTTTTGTGCTTCCAATCCCATTTTGCATCAGTTGTAAGATTCGCTGCTAGTACCTTTGAATCTCTTAACCATTTACTACTATCATGAGGACGACACATAATACATTGTAAATTACATGTATTGCCTAATCTGAAATCTACACTAACAATGCCGCTATCAAGCGAGCCATCTTCGTTAGTATCATCAACTATTTTTCTTAGCTCATGTAACTTAATAGGGCTCCAATTATTAGCCCATACTTCGTTTTCGTTCTGTCTATGACTTTTAATACCAGCTGCTTCTTCTTTATAGCAATTAGTACAATAAGACACTTCCTGTTCGTCTAACATTCTAAGACGCACATCTTTATATTCTGGGCTATTCCATATTTCTTCCCAAGTCATATCGTTTAGGTTTAATTCTGTAATAGGAGTTGCTACACAACATAATTGTACAGCGCCATTGGTTTGTGTGGCGCAATGAATCCAAGGCATAATACAAAATTTCTCAGATTTTTTTAGTTTATCAAGTATGTTTGACATTAATGTTCTCCATGTAAGCAATTATATAAATCTGCTTTTAAATTTTTAAATATTTCATCATCATGGCGTTGTTTAAGTACTTCGTAGTTATGTTTAAATATAGGAAGCATTTCTGACATTAGTTTAGTTAATTCACCATATGGCAGACTAGTAAATTCTTTTATACTCTCTACTGCCTTTAGTAGTCGTTGTTTATCATTTTCAATACTATCGTACGATTCGTCAATGTAATCGCCGAATGTTTTATAACCTAATTTATGTAGTAGGTTAATTGTGCTAGGACGCCCAAATACAATAAAAGGTTGGAAGAAAACTATAGGCTTAAATATTTTTTCACTAAGAAATAACGTGTTTTCTCCCTGTGCCATTCCTTCAAAAAATGTTTCTGTAACGATATACAAATAGCTAGAATAATACTTTTCCGTCTTTCCCCATTCGTTTGCAGCAGGATTATCAATTTCTGGATTTAGGCCATCATCAAATGTTAATGGCAAATTTGGTTTAATATTAGTAGTATACTTGTCAGAAAGTTCTGGATAGTTGTGAAGGAAGTTCTCCTCTACCCAGTTTCGATACCACTCGTTATAACTACCATTTAAAGCACTTGTAAGAATACCCTGATCTCGTAAGTTGTACAAACTAGCAACTACTGCATGACGGTGTATAGAAGGTCGTCGGTTGAGGCAAATAAACTTATTTGGCCTAGTATCTGCAACGTGAGACATGCTGTTATCATAATGTTCGTCTGTATAATAGTTTGCACATATTTGTCGTTCCCATGTATTAAAAACAACTGTTTTGTATTTTGGATTAGGGTAATAATTTCCAGACATAAAAACTATACTGTCTGCACTAATATTAAATTTTGTTTGGAGTATAGTAGCTAGTTCATCCCACCATGACCAAGTCCATCCCTCAAATGGGTTAATTAAGATAACTTTACACTGTCCGTCTTTAATCCTTTGCACTATCTTAGGGCTTATAGTAATTTGATCAAATACTTCTCTAACTTCCCATAAACTAACAACTATAGGATAAAAAAACTTTTCTGTTTTTGGTATCTTAGATGTTTTCCGATAAATTTTGTCAAACTCATCCCATACTGCATAAAGACCCATAGGTTGCCAATTATCGACAAGATAAGGCTCTATTACATCTTTTTTAAATCCATTTACATAAAAGATTTGATCTGTAGCAAGTTCTAAATACACTAATGTTTTACTGTCCATTATGCGTCCTTTAATTCTTCTATAAACCGTTGATGGTCTGTTCTTGCAGGATGCTGATATACTGCTTTAAAAAACTTGCTTTGTTGTATATCTAATGGATTTACTGAAATAGGAATGGCTAATTCATCAATAAGACTGTTACCTAACCGTTGAATCGATTCTAACAAGTTGTCATCATTTATATGTACACTAACAGTCTTGTCCCAATACTTGTTTAGATATTTAAAGTCTCTTACTTGTACATAATCCCAGTCTGTACACATTGTCATGTATAGCCCTTGCCTTGCGCCGTAAATAGCCCACAACGCATTTTTAACATCTGCACCTACCATAGTCCAAATGTATACCCAATGCAAACATCTCCAATGATTATTTTTAAATTCTTCTTTAGAGATTCTGGCGCCACGATCAGTTGCAAGCTTTACACCTTCTCTGAATCCAGCTCGCCATGCTTGTGCAGGCGTTTCATTGTTATATACATCAGAGTAGCAACTATTCATTTGAATATATTGTGCATCCCAGCAAAAGTCTACTTGTGCGTGTGCATTGTTAGGATCTGCTGCTTCGTGTGTGCGCATATTTAATACGTATTTTTTAGGCCAACATTTAAGTCCGCCATTGCCGTACATCAATCCGTTTATTTCGTTTCTGCCGCACCAACTAATTACAGTATTTTGTAAGTCAGTGTGTTCTTCAAAATCTATCACTTGGTTTAAGAAGTCTTCACGAATCCTATTATCACCGTCTACAGTAATAAATCGATCAGTTTCACTTAGTGCTGCACAGGCTTTGTGTGCAGCATCACTACCGTCTACACCGTGTACACGCTTTGCCCATGGAACTTTTTTACATAAGTCTGCATAGTTTTTTTCAGCATTAGGTTCATCGTAACTTAGATAGATGATATCGTAATCGATTGGCTTAAATTTTGCCATTAAATAACCTCGTGTGCGTAACTATTAAAATATTTTGCTGTATATATACTTACATTTAGTGGGTCAGCTTCGGCTTTAGAATTGAACGGAATTACCGAAGTATTAGCATCTAACAAATCTGCTACAGTAAATTCTAAACTCCTGTGCAATACATTTGGGTCGTATTTCGATGTAACACTAAAATACAAAGTTTCTGCAGGACTATATCCGCTAGTTTGTAAGAATCTTTTAGTGTGAGGATTAATTTGAAGATTCCAGACATTAGACATAGTATCTTGCTGAACAATAATATCGTACTCTTTATCAACTTGTGTTTGGTATAGCTGTTTACCGGTGAGTATTGTTTGGCCGTTGCGCAAGTCCTGTATGTCTGTTAATTCTAGTTCTATATTAACTATTTGTACATCCTCATGTATAGTATTTAAATCAGCTTCAATACAGTTATTGCCATTATAATAAAGTAGTGTATGTGGTGTAGTATAGAAAAACACACTACGTTTATCTTTGTCAAACTCTTGTTGTACTAGCTGAATACTATAGATACTGTTATCTTTTAATATAACATCGCCGTGCGCAACTTCGCTAATTGGTTTTAGTGATTTATTTTCATCAGAGTATAATTGCACATTGCTAACAATAAGTTCTGCGTTATCCATCGTAAATTCTGTATCTACAGCTTGGTCATCTAACAGTTTGTATACCGTTCCATTTAACCAAACGTGCTGTCCTGCTAGATGCGATAATTCTTTATACCACACATCTACATGCACCCCGACATATTCGTTTATCATCGCCAGTTTTTCTACAGAATGTGTTTGTGTAGGCAACGAAGTTAACCATACATCTTTTACAAATATAGTGTGTATGGTCAAATCAAACTCTGTGTTTGCAGAGATGTCAGTTGAAAGTTTATAAACATTACTATTATACCATACGCATTGATTTTTTTCGTAAGATTGTTCTTTAGACCATATATAAATTTCCATTCCTTCATATACACTTGTCACCGAAAGATGTCCTTCATTTGTACCTTTAATAACAGGTAACTGATAAGTCATTGTAGCAGCGGTGTTATGACTGTCATCATAAGCTACTTCTTTTAACCGTATTTGTTTTAAACTAACATCATACGTTATAGTAAACTCTTCAGTTCTGCGTTCTCCACTAAGAATAGGCAACACTTCTTCGTTTTCAATTTCAAAAACTGTAAGTCCTTCATCAGGCGTATTTTTCGAGCTAATTTTATGTATCTTACCGGTTTCTTTTTCGTAATAAACATATGATATTGTACTAACTGGACCTGCATTAAGTTTTTTAAGTAAAGATTGTAAATCAGACATTTGTTAAATTCCTATATCTCTCAAGTGCAGGCGAGTTTTCTATAAAGTCTTTTTCAGTATAATGTAGTATTCCTGTTTGAGCATAATTGCCCAGTTTAGTGCTACCGTCTTTAGAAATATAAACACCTATTTGATCTTGCCAACTACTATTAACTTCGTTCCAGCCTTGGCAATACGGTTTCATATGTGTAAAACTTGGAAATTTAGAAACCTTATTTGTTACAGCTGACTCGCAGTTTAATATGTTTGTTACGATAGCAGCACATACATCAATACTTACATGCTTAGGACGACTAGTTGCTTTAAGATGCTGTTCATAAAATGTTTCCCAGTTGTTAACTACTAATTCTAACCAAGTATAAAACTCTTGTGCAAATTCGCACTTCTTAAAGTAGTGCAATCCACTAAACAAATTAGGAAGATTGTTATCAATAAACGTTTGTCTATAATAACTAGTGTCAGCAATATCGCCTCTGTATGTTAGTACATTACTAGTAAAGAACATTTCGTAATTAGCTAAGAAATCCCACCATACATCAATGTTTTGTAATACTAACATATCAGTATCCATCACAATAGTTTCATCATAAGGACTAGCGTGATATAATTTATGTCTGTTTTCAACTTTCCAGTCACTGCCTTCGGCGCTGTCGCCAAACGGAATAGGTATAATCTTATCAAAAAGACTTATATACTCTTTTGGCACTTCATCATTTGTGATTAAACTAATGCTTGCATCATTATAAGTGTGTAAACTCATTGCTAATAAAGCAGCTTGTTCTACATAATTATCAGTTGCATTGTTTTGTGCAAGAACTACAATTCCTTTAGTCATTTGCAAACTCCTGATCAATTATTCTATTAAGACTAGCTTTGTTCATTACATGGATATTCTGTCCTGATGTTTTTAATGCCGTGTACTCACCTAGATAATCTTTCTTCTCAACTAAAAACATCATTTCATCTTCGTTCATCTGCCACAACACATCCTTGTCAGTAGTATATAACATGCTGCCTGGCAGTTGTTGTGCAAAGTTGCCTGGCTGAAACCCATTCATTATGTGTATTGCAATACTAAACGCAAAATCATTCCTAAACAACCCAGAGGTTATTTGGTACACTCGCCTGTAATGATTCCATTCTTGCTCAATATGCTTAACTAAGTTAAAGAAGATTGTGTTAGCTTCTGTCTTTCTAAAATACACAACAGTTGCCCAATAAAAGTCAACACTTGTATTGCTTATTTTATCAAATTCACGTTCGTCTCGAACCTTTGCAATATCATCAGACTTTTTGTATATCATAAAATCTGAATCTGACTCAAAGCAAGATGCTAACAAGTTATTCGAAATAACATAATCAGTATCTAGTATTAATGTTTCGTCGTATGGAGTAAGGTCATATATTCCTGCTCTGTTGTTATTTTTAAAACTGGCTGTCTTTTTAGAAAGAGTACCATCAAAGAAATAACGCATGTTAGATTCAGCAGTATAATCCAATTGAATAACTTTATCAAAGTCATCGATACCAAATTCTGATGTTAGATATTCTATACTATCAGTAGCAACCGAAACAGGAATATTTAAATGCTTCTTTATTCGTTTTGCAAGAAATACAGCCTGTTTTATATAATCAATATGTCCGTTATTTCTTGCAATTAAAACTGCGCCTTTACTCATAGTCTACCAATTTCTCTACACTTCTATTCTTTTTAAGGCTATCATACGCAGTGTAGTAATTATTAGATGCAATGGTATATTTGTTTATAATTTCACTATAAAAGTTAGCTAAATCTTCTACCATACACGGAATATTATTATCGTCTGCAATGACAATTTCGTCTTGATCAGCAGATACCATTGTGCTTACAAATGTAATCAGCTCACGGGTAATTGTAAATTGCGAACCGCTGTAAAAGTGTATCAATTCTTCTTGGTACTTTTCTGCTAACAGTCTCTTCTGATTACTCAGTGTTAGCATATAATTAGAAAAGTCTAGTGCTTTTTCTAAACGCTCATCCATAGTTAAACTCCTAGTTTATTATTACTACTAGTATATATTGGATTTAATGATTTGTCAAGTGGAGATTGGTTAAGAAAGTGGGCGGATTGTTGCGCCTTGGGGAATTGAGTTAATAATTACTGCATTATGCGTTGTGCCATTAATTGATATTTGACTATTCGGTGTTGCAGTTTCTATAACACTATTAAATCCGCCATACACAACTTCATCTACTCCGTAGCTTGGATCATTTGGAGAGCCGTCTACAAATTCTACTTTAAATTGTATTGCTGACGTAGAGTTACCTGTTGCGTGTTCTTTTGCAAAAATTCTATATTCGTTATTAGCATATACTGCGCCTCCGTCTCTAGAATATACTCGCTGATAGGCGCTGGTAAGATCATAGTTGCCTATATTAGTACCTGTTCCAACACTTGCATTATTTAATGTCGATTCTGCTTTGAAGCTCGTCGAGCCCATAGCGTTTAATATTGTTTGCCAGTCGACTGTTTTTGCTTGACTGCCAGTATATCCAACTGATGCACTTAACCGTATTTGTCCGCCTGCATTAAAAAAGTGACGCCTTTCAAGTGCAGTATTAAATGTTATTGTAAAAATGTGACTAATTGTACCTGTCCAAGTTGATGAAACCCTGGAACTACTTGCAGTAGGCACGCTGGCGAGATCTAAATTAGCAGCAGCAACAGAAAATCTGTCAGTAAGAATATTATTTCCTAAAGCTATTAATCCTAATATGTACGATTCTTCAATTTTATCTGTTGTTGCTCCGTTAGTATCATAATCGCCTATTACAAATGCATCGATAGCTGCTGCTGCACCTATTTGATGTGAACGCACTCGTATTAAGTCAATATATAAATCTTCGTAGCCTTGTGCTGTTACTTTAGAAGCTGTTGTCGGATCACTTACTGATCGTGTACCGACTACAGCATTTGTACTAAATCCTTGCCCATAGCCATAACTAGGACTGACAACATCAGAAGTGCCAAGCACATCATTTGTGACTATCCTAAGTGCGTTGTATTCATCTGCTAGTACGGTTGTTGGCATCTATCATCTCTTTTGTTATCAATGTATTTATTTAAAAAATAATACAATGTTGGCATGCCTGATTATGATAGCGGTTGTATGTTATAATATGCAGGTGCCGGAACAGTTACATCGCCATTTGCGCGGTAATGCTGTAGTGTACTAGTAAGCGTACCGTCTACGTTGTTATCTACATTGTTATCGAATACTACATCGTTAAATTCAATTCTAAAAGTAATACGTGTATCAAGATCTGATTTAGCTTTAACAGTATAAATGTTACCTGCATAAACTGCACTATACGTACCACTTCCTATTTTTTGATATATGTTTTGGTATGCCGGTGTTAGGTCATAATTACCGATGGCTGTTCCGCCACCAGTTGTTGAAGTTGTTGTATTTGCGCTAAATTTAATTGTTCCAGCTTGTGTGCATAACTGATTCCAGTCTAAACCTTTTGGTGTAGACGCTCCTGTGTTATTTGCACTTATTCTAAGTTCACTACCTGTATTAAAAAAGAACCTTCTAGCATTAACAGATGAAAATGTAACAGTTACTTCATGGTAAAGTAAACCATTCCACGTGCTAGATCTAGCACTTGCTATTGCAGGCTCTAATGCAGCTTGGCTTGTGTGCATTAATGTTTTATCTACTTGCACTTGGGCCATTAATGTTTCAAAGTCTACTACGCCTTTCTTTAAGCCGTCTGGATCAGCACTTGCTACACCAGCATCACTAATAAAAGAACTTGTGTTTTCAGCAACTATGTTAAGATTTTGTATAACTTGAGCAATTCCAATATCGCCAGCGCCTACTTGATGAACTCTTGCTTTAAGAATATCAGCATAGATTGCGTTCATATCAGCTGCTTCAACTACGTCTCCTGTATTATTAACAGGAGCACTAGACACTGATTGTCCGTAGCCGTTTTGTCCTGAGCCGGATCCTAATATGAGTGCAATACTAGATTGTAGATTATTAATTCGTGCTGCTGTAATATCTGCCATTTTTTATACCTTAAGTACGCATTCTACTAATTTCTCTTCTACTGAATCGTTTGACGCAAGTGCAATTCCTACAATTGCTGTTGTAGCAATAGTAGTACATACACCATCTGCCATCGCATAAACTACATCGCCTTTGCTAACTGCGCCTTTAACTCTTACAGGTAAACGTCCTTTAAGTCCAATGTATTGACCATCTGCTTCACTGTTCATCATGTATGCTGGATCTGTTGAAACAACTCCAATACAATGATTACTTGCAACTGCTGGCTCCACTTCGTGGTCTGGGTGACTGCATACTGATACTGCTGTACCTGCTGGTAATTCTGTTTCTGTCGTATATTTTTCTGCTAAGTCAGCATAACGTGCTTGTGTTGCAACACCTTGGAATAAGTTTGCTGCGATATTGCCTGTTGCATCTCTTACTGCAACTGTATTATTAGTTGCGCTTGCACTTGCACTACGGAAATCAGTACCTACTCTTAGTGTAGCTGCTTTAGATGCTTCGCCTGTAAACGCTACTGCGTGTACATTTGAAAAACTTAGTGCTGCTGTGCCTAATGCAAATGTATTATCTACTGCTGGAACTATTCCTGTTGGTACAACTGTACCAACGTGAGTTAATGCTCCGCCGGCAGTTGTAACTTTTAATTGGATTGTTCCGTTGTTAGTAACATTTTGTATTATGCCGTCGTATCCGTTTGCAGCAATTTTAACTTGCAAATCATTAGAATCGCCTATTAGTACTCCTGCATCCGGTACTTCGATTGCATTAGTAAATACTGTGTTGCCGGCACCAGTTTGTATAAAGTTTCCTGCTGCAATGCCGCCTAGCTTATCAGCATTTGTTGCTGTGCCGTGGAATCTGTCAGTTGTACTTGTAACGCCAGCTGTTGCGAGTTTGGTATTTCTTAGCGTAATACCTTTGTAGATTCTATCGAACCCTTGTGCAGCTAGTGAAGTTTCGCTAGCGTTTAATACAAAGTCATCAAACGAACTTACAATAAAAATTGTAGCATCTTCAATTACAGCAGCAATTATACTGCGTGTGGCACTTGTATTATCAAGTACTTCAAGACTTTGCATTTGGGTTACGCCTTCGCCTGCATTTTGTGGTCCTATAAGTACAAAGCTAGTACCATTATAAACATATAACTGATCGTTACCGCTGTCCCACCAAAAATCACCAACCGCCAACCCAGTAGGTTGTGTAGAGCCTATTTCTGCGCCTCCGGTTGTGCGCCACTGTGTGCCGTCATAAAACTTTAGTTTGCTGTTTGCGCTGTCAAACCATACTTGACCGCTGATAGGGCGGGCTGGTTGATTTGCTCCGCTAAAGTTTTCTAACAAAAACAAAAAGTTTTCGTTTTGTATTTCGCCGTAACCTGCGTAGTTTTTGCCGATGAATTTAAGATCAGTTGTCTGGTCAACTGTTCCATCTTCCACTGATGTTAACAGTGTGTTGTTATATCTATCTATTGCATATGCCATTATTTGTGTAACCCCTAGTGCTATTAGTATTATTTATCGTTTATCTTAGTACGCAGTAACTGACTGATATGACCAAGCAGTGCCGTTCGATTTATAAGTCATTAATGTTCTTGCCGGTGATAGGATAACTGTTCCGCTTGCGCCGCCTGCGTCAAAAACAATGTCCTGTACCACTGATTCATTCTGTGTTCCGTTCGAATCAACAGCAATATAGCTTACATTCTTTGCACTTTCAACATCCACACCCTGTACTGTTGCTCCAGCATATGATGTTGTGTGTATCCGTGCTACTTTATTTGTGTTTAGTGCAGCAGCAGGGTACATATCATTTAAGTATATTGCAAGAGCGTTTTGAAGCGCAGTGCTAGTCCCCATGCCTGTAATATCCATACTAAATGCAAGATCTGATGTAGCAATTTCTTCATCTGCATATTCTTTAGTTGCAACTGTGCCTGCTGAAGATTCAGTAACACCTAGTTCTACCGCTTTCTTTGCACTAATTGCTTTACCAACGCCAGTAATTTTTTGCGTGTCAGTAATATTAATATCGCCGCCACCTGTAATTGCTATGCCAGCAGTTGAAGTAAATGCCATATCATTAGTAGAACTAATTACTTTACCATTAATATTAATTTCATCAACTTGTAGTACAGTAAGTGTACCTACTTGGTCTAAATCTAGCGCCTTTGTAACATTTACTAATGAATCATTAGTAAGTTTATTAATTCCGCCAATTTGATAAGTCATTAATGTTGAACTTATATCTATATTGACATTAGATGTCCATGCATCTTGTGCAGTAATCCAAGTCCATGTTTTAGATCCTACATCACTTGTATCTAATATTAAACCTGCATTGTTAGCATTAGTTCCAGTAAGTGTTACGCCGGCTGCTGTCTTAGCAATTTCGATATTTTTATCTTCAACTCGTAAAGTAGCAACGTCAATGCTTGTTTGGTCGCCTTCTACAATTAAGTTGCCTGTACAACGAATATCACCTTCAACATCTAGCGTATATGCTGGTAATCTATTAGTTGTAAATATACCAACTTTAGCTGTGCTTGCATCTACATAAATTGCATCTACTGAAATAGCTCCGAAGCTACTTGACTTAACTCGTAAGCTTAAATCGTGATCTGTAAGCTGGTTTTCAATATAAAAACGTGGTCCAACAACTTTTTGTACGGTGTTTTGTGATAGACCAATTGTTAAACCACCTGAGTTTTGAATTGTTAGTGTACCAGTTGTAATGCCACTTGCTGTTGATGGAAGGAAACTGTCCGCGCCTCTAACTACGCCGCCTGCTGTAACAAGTGCGTTTGCAGAATCTGCAATGCCTCTGTATTTAAAGTTAGCAGTATCAATAATATTCATACCAATGTAAATAATGCCATCTGGATTTGCTGCTGTAACTAATCCTATTACTCGTTGTGCATAAATTGGAGTAAACTCAATACTACTAATTACGGCTGTAAGTGTTCCGCCTACATATAAATTTGTGACGGTACGTGATCTACTCTGCGAGTCAAGTATACTACCAATTTCAAAGCCACTTTTACCCTGTGTTTCTGAGTACTGTGGGCCCATTAGCATTAAATCTGTACCATCAAATGCATAAACTTGGTTATTTAGATTATCAATCCATAAATCGCCTGCAACCATTTGAGGACGAGTGTTTTGTACAATTGGGCCGCCACTTGACTTCCAGACTGATCCGTCGTATACTTGTAATCTTTGATCTGAGCTATTCCACCATAGTTGTCCTGTTAGTGGATTGCTAGGTGCAGCAGTATTGCTAAAATTTTCTAGTAATTTAATAAAGTTTTCGTTAAAATATTCACCGTAACCCGTATAGTTTCTACCAACTAATGTAAGGTTTGTACTAGCTGTATCAATTTGCCCGTCAATTAAGTCTAGTAACAATGTGCCGTCTGTTTTGTTTAGTTGATAACTCATGTTATACTCCAGTATAGATAATATAATTAACTGCTAAGAATGGATTCATAACATCTATAGGCGCACCTAGTGTCGCATCTGTTTTGATTCCTCCACTCGATGCAATGCCTTGTGTTCCGCCGCCACCAGGTTCAATCGGTAGTGAAATTGCATTGTCGTCGACTGGCTCTCCAGCTCCAACTCTAACACCGTAAAACTGTGTGCCACTAGCGCCTTCTAAATCATGTTCGTGTTCTGGCAAATTGTCAGTGCCTATCGTCTTAGTTTCTGCGCCTGCGTTTCCGCCTATAGCATCAGCAGCAATATTTGCAACTCTGTTTGCGCTTGGGCCGCCCATATTGTCAAGGCCTAGTGCAAATCTGCCTCTAAAGTCTGGCAATGTAAATTTAGCAACGCCATTGTCACTAACTAAACTAGCATCTTTAAAGTTATGCGAGATCGCTAACCATAATTCGTTGTAATCAGACTTAGCAATTTCACTACCGTCACATAACAACCATCCATTTGGGGCTTCTACTCCACCAAATGGCATCATTGCGCCTGCTGGTACTAATGGAATTGTTTTTAAGAAGTTACGTTTTGTAATTCTGCGAACACCTGTTGATCCTGTGGTTACGTTTAGTAGTAATTCGTCTGCATTGCCTGCATCGTAAGTAACAGTCTTGTTACTAATAAAGCTATCAGCAATACTTATAGCAAAAGTCTTTGTGCTTCCGCCAGTTTGCCCGTCAAACTCAAAGCTATTTGGAGCAACATCACCGCTTAGTGTAAAAGTTGTAGCACTTGCTAGTCTGTCTGCGCTGCCTGCTCTTCCGCTAACTGTGCCGCTTACGTTGCCTTGGATATTTCCAAAGAATGTTGTAGAATGTATTTCTGCATATTTGTTAATTGATGTGCCAATGTTTCTTGTACTGTTTGAATCAGGAGCAATATTGCCTGTTTGTAATATGCCGTTTATGTCTACGTTGCCGCCGACATACGCATTAAGTGCAATACCAATGCCTCCTGTTGTTGTAATACTGCCGGTGCCAATTGATGTAGAATTTTCAGTACTAGTAAGCTGTAATATACCTGTTTCAGCTTCTCCTGTCTTAGGAGATATCTTAATGTTACCTTTAACATCAACTGCTTGTTCCGGAGCAGGGTTATTAAATCCAACATTGCCGCTACTATTAATACTTATAATAGTAGGAGTTAGATTGCCATTACGCATCCTAACATCAATACTCGATCCGCTTGTGTTATGTTGTATAACACCAGTTTCGCCATCAATGCCTAGACTTAACTGTCCGCCTGTACCAATTTTAATGCCATCGTTACTCTTAACACTTAATTGATAATCTGTACTACTTGCAGCGTTACCTCTTAAAAAGTTACTTGCTGCAATTGATACGTTACCAACTACTAACGCTTCTGCTTTTTCAGCAGTTCCGTAATATTTTAGTGCTTGTACGCCAATAATTGCTTCATCAGCAATATTCATGCCAGGATTAATTCCAGTTCTAAAACCTTTAATCGACACCTTTGGAATGAAACTTTGGCTACTAATAATAATTACTGGCTGGTCTTCAACTCTAATTGATAATACATTATAAGTTATGTCATCTGTGCCTACAATTGCTTGTGCTGTAGCTCCAGTTAATAGTCCGTCACTAAAGTCCGGGCCTACTAATACCCAAGCACTGCCTGTAAACAAATATAGCTGCTGACTTTCTGTGTTAACCCACAAGTCACCTGCACTACTGTTTGCTACAGCAGGTGCTGCACTAGCTTTTTTAAGTCCGCCACTAGCAACCCAATTTGTGCCATCATACACTTTAAGCTGATCTACGCCTTGCGTAGAGTCATACCAAAGTTGTCCTTCTACTGGACGTAACGGGGCAGTAGTATTTGCAAAATTTTCTAATATGTGCAGAAAGTTTTCATTTACTGCTTGACCGTATGCTGTTGTTCCTCTACCTGGAAAACTTAAAGTAGTTTCACTGTTGAGCGTATTATCTGCAACAACTATTGTGCCTTTATTAACAGTGTCAGTATAATTTATTATATATGGCATATTTTATCCCTTACCCTGCCAAACTTTGTACACGTACAGTGTAGTCAATTTGTATTAATCTGTTAAGTGACTTTTGTACTGGGTGAAAAATAACATGTGTCATTAATCTTCCTGTGCCAGAAGCACTATAACTGCGCAAGCCTAATTCGTCAAAAACATACGGACTGTCTGTTGCACTTGCAGTATCAAATGCATCTTGGCCGTTAGGCTCACCGTAATCAAGTAAGCAACTTACAACAATATCACTATAATTTGTTCCGCTAACATGCCTAGTTTCTAGCTTATTTCTTGCAGGATCAGTGTTGTTTACGCTTCTGTCATCAACAACCTTAGTATAGGTTTGGTTGTATAGACTTGCATTAGTTCCTGTGCTATTAGGTGTTAGATACGTGATAATACCAGTTGGATCAACGCTCGTGCCGCCGTTTCCAAAGCTCATTTCATATATAAATCCTGCGCCAGCATTAGACAAGCTTTCTGCTAGAGCAATACTCATATTTTCGTAATGGATACTATTTTTCTTGTCTACTAAAATTTCTCCAGTGGCAGGATTTGAAATTTTTATAAATCCTTCAATTTTTAAATTATTATTTGTTAGCACTTGTTGGGCCTCCTTTGCCTTGGCCGTATTTGGTTAGTGTAAATCCGTCTTTTTGACGATACACTCTATTGTAATTATGACCATTGTCTAAACACCATTTTCTTAATCCGTGAACCCACACTGTTTGTCCGTTAGGAGTAACAATTTTCCACTGTAATGCATTAGAGTTGTTTGATCCAGAAGAACGTATTGACATTTTTTCTTTAGTTTCTTCTGAAACTAATCTTCCTGTTCTTTGATTCGACCACAATTCTTTAGTTTCTTTCGACGGTTTCCATCCTTTTCTGCTCATTTTCCACGCATCCGAAACAATTTTTTTATTTTTATGTTTCATTCCTTTAACTCCTCCGCCCGGAGCATATAATTCAGATTTATTATAAAATTCTTTAGAATGTTTAACATTGTTTTCCTTTAGAAGCCGAGCTTCTTTTTTTCTTAAATCTTTATTATTAATATTTTTGAAAAACTTTAAAGGTATCTTAACAAAAAATTCTTCTCCAACTTTTTCAATATCTTCTTTTAACTCACGATTACTTCCAAAATAATTATCTCTGTCGTGCTGATCTGACCCTATATATCTATAAGGATATATATTGTTTTTTAAATTATACAAGTTTATTGTTTCGTATATCTGGGGCATTTACGCTCGTTTGTTTATAAAAATTTCACCTGTAGAAGGATCGTGAATTTTAATGTGACCTTCTACATGTATTCCGTTTAGTTCATTAATCTCTGTCATGTTTACACCTTATACTGTATTTATTTAGGTAAGCGAATCGTTGCGCTTGTCAATGTATACCTTTTGTGATTCAGGGTCAAATATCTTAATATGTCCCTGAACTAATACTCCGTTTGTGTCTTGCATGTTATCGCTCATATGTTTTTTCCTATACTGTATTTATTCGGGTAGCTCAGATGTTCCGGCACGTAAGAATCTTGCAATGCTATTTTCTGTATCACCTAATGATGTACCGTTTGTAGTCCAACTTTGGCCCACTTTTTTCACTACTGTTACTCTTGTATTCTCTGCAGGTGTTGCTAGTAATGTAATTGCATTAGTATTAGCATCAAATGTAAAGTCTGCTACAACTATAGCATCTCCTTCTGGACTATCTAATGCTGTTACAGGGTTAAACACATCTAACGTAGTCTTACGCATACGTACACCTGCCGCAAACACTTCAATCTCATTAATCGATGCTACTGGGTAGCCAATCTCAAACGTTGCTGTAAGACCGTCTACAGTAGCTTTTGGTACATTATAAGCTAAAGTTTGATCTTTATATGGAACAGTTTTACTTATGTTCTGATCGTACACCTTGGTATTAATTGTGTGTGACGATTTAACACCAGTGCCCAATGTTCCTCTACGCAACTGGCGCAATGTATTTTGTTGTTTTACAAAATACTCAATACGTTCGCCGTTAATAAAGATTACACCCGGTAAATTTTGTCCTTTGTTTGGTTCTGCTAACTCACTTGCATCGTCTAATTCAATTCTTAAATCATAATAATTTAAATCTTGTGCTAGTTTAGCAGGTGCAGTATCTAAACGCTTGAAGTGTGTTCTGTTTAACATATCCTTGAACTGTCTATATGCAAACTTAGATGTACTAACTGGTGCAGTAAAGTGAATAATGTCTATGACATCGTTTGCTGCTGGCTGACTAACTAACTGCACTTTTAATTTATCATCAGTTACATAGTAGTCTACGCTAGGCGTTAGCAACTCTCCGTTTACACTTACCCATACATACTGTGCATCAACAGCAGGCTTACGTAAAGCAATTTCGCCAACTGTTAATCTGTTATATGTAATATAATCAACATCTGCTTCAATTAAAGTAGTTCTTGTTACTACTTCATAATTAATACGCTCGAGACCTAGTAAATCATGATTAGTAAATTGAATTACTTCAACAACTGCGCCATTTGCAGGTGCAGTATCTAAAGTAACAGTAGTTCCGTCAATTCTGTAATCTCCATCTGTAATTACATACATTTCAAGTAAATCGCCTGGAGCACCAATTTCGTCTGCAAGTATAATACTACTGTTTGCAATTTCAAAACGCCATTGTAGCGGAGTTGTAATTGAAGCCCCATTTAAGAATACCTTAACATCAGAAACATCAAGACTACCTGCTGGGATTTGGAATATCTCCATTGGGAATTCTCTTTGGCTACTTGCTGGGATTGTATACTGTATATTATATCCTGCATTTAATATAGCATTGTCTACTTTAACAATTATATTATGTTCTGAAGGAATAGCATATAATGGTGCATTTGCCAGTGTAAACACAGTGTCAGTGCCGTTGCCAGCAAATGTATCTTTAGTAATTTGACTATAATTAACTTGCGTATCTGCTGCGAATACAGTGTAATTAACTACTGCACCAGTAACAACAACTTCTGCAAATCTAATAACTGTCTTAGGAGTTGTTTCTGACTTAAATGCTACAACTGGTTGTTGCACACCATTAATGCTTGCATAAACATTTGTGCCTGCTTCCCAATCAACTGTTGTTTCAAAATCAGTAGTTGAATCATCTCCAAACAGTTGTCCAAAGTCTAGTATGTTTTGTGTACCTTGTGCAACTGTTACAATATTAAGTTCTGCTCCAATAGTTGCAGAGTCTAATGTTATAGTTTTATTAATCCAATTAATTGTATAGTTAGTTTGTGGTAATATAACATTGGCAACTTTTACAATAACTGCATCTTTACTGTTTGGTGTAACACCTAAGTCGTAAGTTAATGTACTATCCATAGTATAACTTTGACTATGAATAATTCCTTGTCCTGCACTATCTCTTGTAAACACTTTAATGTCTAATGTGTCAAGAATCTGTCCAGGAACTACTTCTTCAGGGCCGCCACTTGTAGTAGGAGTAACAAATCCGTCACCATCTACAATAATTTCTTCTGCACTAATACCTTTTGCAGTCGAGTAAGCTAAGTTTCCTCCGCTTAGTGCAGTATCATAACTGTTAGTATCAGGAATAACACTACCATCACTTGTTGATTTTCTTACAACAAATATATCGTTGTCTAACAAAGTTATTTCTAAGTCTTGTACATATATTATGTCGGTTACGCCATCGCCTGTAATACTATTTGTAATAGCATTTACATTAGTTGCAGTTCCTAAACTAAAGTTAGGATCGTCAATTCTTACACCGTTTTTATAAAGGTTATAAACAACTCCGGCTACTAGCGGAGCACTTAACTGTACTGCAATTGTCGAGCCGTCTGCTGTAAATACTTCATCTTCAAAAGTACTATCAAACTCATCCCAATTATCTGTATACCAGCCAGCTGTGTCAAATCCAGCTGGACCATCAAAGTCAAAGCTACGTACTTCAACGCCACCGTAATCTACGCCTGTCATTAACTGTGCTAAGTCTTTACCGTACATTCCTGCAATTGGATTGTAAGCAAATTTAACTCTATCTTCAGCACTTAGCATACTTAAAGGGATATTATAGTCTATTCTTACAACTGCATTTACTTTTGGGGGAGTTGTGAATAATATCTTACCCTGCTCTCTAATATAAGTTTTGTCAGTATTTTCGATATTCGCAAATGTGTATTTGCTGCGTAGCTGTAAAATATTATCTACATATACACTAACCTTTTTAGTATCTAAATCCATTGGCCACTCTAGGAAGAATCTATTTTCAAATCCTGTGCCAGAGAATGTTTCAGATTTTAAAAGTGTAGTAAATGTAAATGTTCCACTTGTTCTGTCAAACTTAATTTTAACACTTGGACTTCTTACTAATCCGTTACCTAAAACAGCAGTTGCGATTGCAGGCGTGCCGGTTGCTGTTTGTGAGCCTGTTATAACAACTGTTGGCGCACTTGTATATCCTGTACCAGAATTTGTTACTTTAATATTAGTAATTTTTCCATAGCCTAAATATGCTTTTGCTGTTGCGCCTGTTCCGTTGCCGCCAATTAAAGTAACAACAGGTTCATAAGTGAATCCGCTGCCGCCATTGCCTATTTTAATTCCAGTTATTTGATAACCATGATTATCATTCCAGTTTTTTCTAGGATAACTTGTAGTGTCTAAGTTTGCTCTTTTAATTGTGCCGTCTACAATAATTGCTCTACTCGGATCAATTGTGTTAGTAATACTATTATATACTGGAGGTAAATCAAAGTCACTAACACTACTATTTGTAGGATCTATTGCATTGTATTCGCTAACAAATTCTCTTAGCTTTGTTGAGTAAGGTTTAAATTCTTCAACAAAGTCTTGGTAGCTTGCAAGATTATCATTATTAAATGTTATGTCTTTTTGATTTAATGTTTCTCTGTTATGTTTTGCTTTAACAAAACTTGTTTTAAACATCCAATCAACTGATTGCTGTTCTGACATTACATAACGCAATGCAGCCATAAACAAATTATTATATTCAACTTCTAACTCGCCTACAAAAATATTATCCCTAATAGTTTCGAGTATAATTCTTAATTCTACGCTTGGGTTATTATCATAAAAATTACTATCAAAGCTACGGTTGTCAAAGCCTACTGTATTCTTACTGTAATCGTACAACGTATCTTTAAATTGGAGTGTGCCGTTTTGACGTCCAATAGTATCGTAATTAATTGTATAGTCTTCAGTATCTTGATTATCTACTTTTATCATTAATACCCAGCCGCCAGTTCCTACTGTTTCAATTTTTACAATATTACCAATCTTATTTGTTAGACTAGGCAGTTGATATGAACCTGCTATAGTGTCGTTAATATTTGAGAATTGATTATACCCTGTAGCATACCAGTCAGCATAATTCCAATACGATGCTACATTGTAACTTTGTAGTTTTCTTCTATACCATGCTGTTCCGTTCCACGAATACAATGCCCATTTGTTTTGTATACTTTCGTCTGCGTTAACTAACACAGTAAATGGACGTACAGTAATACTTGCAGTTGCATCATATCCGCTGCCTGCATTAGTAATAGTAGCTGAAGTAATTTGGCCTAGGTTATTAATAGTAATATCAAATTCTGCTCCAGTACCTTTACCATTAACCTTAAAGCTAGGAGCTACTTTATAGCCTCTGCCTGCATCAGTAATGTTAATTCTTGATATTCTGCCATTAGTAATTACAGGCGTTAGTGTGGCAGGTGTAATTTTGTTTGTACTTACAAATGTAAGTTCAGACAATGTGTCTGTTGCTAAATCATAAGTTTGTGATATTGCAGTTGGTGCAACATCAAGTTGAGTTAATTTAGAAATGTTATTTTGGTCAACTACAAGATTTTCAGCTAACTTTAAATTTATTCTTTCAATAGTCTGTTTTAGTGCTTCAAATCTATTAGCAAACATACTTTGTCTTGGACGATTTTGTACACCATAACGATTTTTAACGGATATAGTTGGATCTGGAACAATTCTATTATTGCTGTCGAACCCAATTAAACTATCAAACCATTTGCGTTCAATATCTGCATCAGGTTTGCTTGTTTTCAATCCGTCTGATATTAACTTGTACTGGCTGTGTACATTTTGTACTTTCTTAGGTCCTGTTGAATACTTAATGTTTAAAACTAAGTCATTGCTATCAATAAACGTGTCGAAGTTATTAAGTACAAACTTACTATCTGAAAGTAAACTTACAAACGGATAACCTTGTGTTCTTGGATTCTCAATAAGTGCCGCAACATCACGGATACTTAACTTTCTGTTTTCCATTATAGGTACAGTAACTTTATTAACTACCCAGAAGTAATATACATTGTTAAACGTTTTACTAACTTCGTTATATATTATTTTAGTTGAATACTTTTCATCGCCAAATAAACTTGTGCCACTAATTTTAGCTGTAAGTCCGTCTGGAGTATCTGCTATACTATCCCACACACTAGGAATAAAGTTACTTTGTACCCATTCAAATACATCAATTCTACCATCAGGTGTTAATTTATTCCAGTTATTTTTCTGGAATGTAGTTGACCCTTGGTATGCATGAGCAAATTTAGCAGAATTAATATTCCACCATACTTGACCAACGTGTGTCTCACACCACGCTCTATTAGGATCAACTGAATTATCTAAAAGATTACCTGTATTATATACAGCAGGATCAAACGGAGTTTTAAATGTAATTTCTTGATCAGCTGGGCCTGCAATTTTACCTTGCACAGGATCAATATAATCAATATAGCTTACAATGCTGTTTTCTCGTTTGTTGTATAAGAACATGCCTCGAATATTATCTACATCTACTGGGGTAATGCCTTCGCTAATAACGTTCCATGCAAATGTGTTTTTATTTTTTCTAAAGTCAAGTAGCTGTCCTTTATTGCCGCTTGCGTCTTCTACAGCGCCAACTAGCTGATCTGGCATGCCAATATAAACGTGGTTGCCGTTAGCATAAATGTTCTCGCCGAATGTAGTTTGTGTTAGTGGATATACAAACTGCTCTGAATATATCAAACTGTTATCAATAGTTTCGTATACATAAACAACGCCCTTGTCGAGTTTAATATTTCTAAAGTTTGTAAACTCTCTATCAAAAGTTGTTGTAGTATCTTCAGTTGCAGTGAATACAGCAACGTCAAACGTTGTCGGAATTGTTTGATCACCGTTTAAACTTGATACTACTAAGTTATCAGTTCCAAAATCTAAGCCAAATCCAAAGCCTTCACTTTCTTCGTTATTTGGTGGAGTTAGTGTTTGTGTTAAAGTAAATGTACCAGCTGCTTGTGTATAAACATACACAACGCCTTGATTAACTTTATTTGTATCAGCTAACATTGAACTAATTGCAATCTGTGTTCCTGCAGGATTTAATACAACTTTATCTGCCCATGCTGTAACATTATCTGGTGCAGCTATTATTTGATCTAACTGAAATTGGTTTCCAACTGCGCGATAAATTGCAAGTTTTGTATTTGTTGTACTTGTATTATCAGTTTGTGTACTAGTCACAACCAGTACTTGCGCATCACTACTAACATCGAAGCTCTTACTAAACTCTATTATATTTTCAATAGGATCAAATACAGATTCATTATAGAATGCATTTGCAGTTAAGTTTGGCAAGTAACCTACATAATCAACATCAGTTGTAACGCTTGACCATGAGTTATTTGATGCACTTGGAACTGCTGCATTAATTGCTATGTTAGTTTTTGCTTTCCATAGTGCATTACCTTGTACAACTATATTACCTGATCGATAAGTGTATGTATTGTCAAATGTTCCGCGATAGTTTGCATCTTTGCCGTGCTGCCAGCTAATTTTATTCCAGTATATTGGATCAACTATAACATTTTGTGATACTGTTGTTACTTTGCGGCAAATATAATAATCGTCTTTATATATTACAATGTCGCCAATTGCGTATGCTGTTATTTGGTATTCGCCCTTAAAGCTGTCAGTTGCTTTTGTGCCATGGCGGAATATTTCAATCGAGCCTGGCTGCGATCTTCTGCCTGTTGAGTCAGTTACTGGTATAGTAGTGTCACTATTACTACTAACTAATAGCGTGTAAAAGTTTCCTGTTTGTACTATTGCAACTTTATCACCAAAGTTTCTATTTGCTGCTCTATACTCTGATATTAATACATTTTGGAATCTGTAAGTGCCGTCATTTAATCTTCTGTAAATTGCAACAGCACCTTCGTTTGCTACAGTTGGACTTGTTCCTGTTGCGTCAGCAGGGATATTATATACTTGTGTATAATCTTTGTTTAAACTATATGGAGGATTTGATAATCGTTGGACGCCTGCTACTGTAGTTTCATCAAAGAACCAATATTCTTCATCAACAATTGTTGGTGTGGTAACAATATTAAAGTTACTACTATGTTCGAATACTACTAATTTGCCGACTAGTGATGTGCCTAGCACAATGCTGTTATTAATATCTGTTATGGTACCAATTGTACGGTCAGCATCTGTCGCGCCACGTAACGCAACACTTGCCTTTCTGCGAATCTGGAAACGTCCAATATTTGATTGTTCTATCCAGCTGCCTGTTGCAATTTTTAGATAAACTCTCACAGCGTTAAAGTTACGTTTTATAAACACAACTTCAGCAGTACTTGTACTAATTGTTGTTAATGCCAAGCCTCCTGCGCCGTCTCGAGGTGTTTGCACATCTTCAAGAATATCACCAATTTGTGGTTCAAATGCAAATCCTTGAAAGTCAAATTCTGTTAATGTAAAGTCAATATAGCCGTCCCATAGATCAACAACGGTTTGTTGCTTGTTTAGAATATCATATGAAAATCCGGGGCTTGCAACATCAATTACTCTGTTTTCAAGATTGTACAAACGGAACTCTTGTGTTTCACCAATTGTTAAATAATCACTAAATGTCTTACCTACTCTAGCTACCCATTTATTACTTGGTAAATCTCTTTCAACGCCATCTTGTGCGTCGGCACCTGCAGGATCTCCTCGATATGATAATTGCTCGATGTAACTTGCTTGGTTCTTGTTAGTTACATATACACCAATTGCGCCAACAGTATCTTGAATGTTATAGTATTCGTTAAGAGCTCTTACTGATCCTTGTAGTTTAACATCGGCATATACCAAGCCTCGGCCGGTATCATAATAGACACTATTATTCGAATAACTAAATCCTGTGCTAATCATCCAGTAGCCATCTATGGCAGTACTAGTAGCATAAGTCGATTCTTCTGTGTAAAATCCTACAAAATCTAATTCATTAATAAACATTTCACCAGTAACATTAAATACACCATTTGTGTTTTTAACATAAACAACTGCACTATCTCTACGAGATCCTACATATGCTACTTCTGCACTACCTGTATCAGTTGTTACTATAGATCCCACAACTGGTAATGATACAAAAGTGTCAATAAAAAATACATGGTCAATTTTTTCAACAATTGTATGATCTTGACTTATAAACTCTGGTGTTAATTCTGGAATTAAGCCTTCAAAAGGAATAAAATTATCTAATGTAGGATACGTGTAACTACGTCTGTTCCAGAATAAGTTAATTGTATCGCCGGCTGTTGTGCCAATATACATATCTTTAGGAGCGCGGACTAACATATGAGTTGTCGAATTTCCTGGCAACCCTGCATCACCTGCAACTAACAAGTTTAAAGTTGTACTATCAGAATCTGCTGCACTTACAAGATTTACATATGTATCAAAAGTACTAAATGGCTGATTTGCAATCTGTGGAAGTATCGACCTATTAGTTTTCCATAAACTTTCTCTATACCGTACAATGTTATTTTTAGTATACACAGCGTTTGGTTGGAAGTCAAATGTGCTTGCGCCCGTGCTTGCGTCTGTTTTATAAGTTAGTTTAGTCTTAACATTACTAGCTTGCGGAATACCTACAATAAGATATTCTCCGTCCGGTGATACTGCAACACTTTTTCCAAAGTCAGAATCTGCAATAGCAAACAAGTCATTATTATCTATAATAATTTCTTGGTCTAATAATAAATTAGACTGTTCTCTTGTTCTACGGTATACTGAAACTTTGCCGTTTAAGTCATTTGGTGCTGATACAAAAACATTAGTATTGTTTTCGTTTACAGCAATACTATCACTAAACCCTTGATCAGTACTGTCATAATCTGAAGGATTTGTAATTGCTTGAGAATTTAAATATACAGAATTATTTTCTAATACTGCCCATTCACTCTTATAAGTATCAATCCATAATCGCTGTTTACTATAAATATCTTGATTTGTTGCAGCATTAATTCCTGCAACATTACTTACTCTTATAGTTCTTAGAGCAGACATTGCAAAACTTCTATTATCTTCAATTGTAAAATAAGAAATGGTGCTGTCAATAGGAACTCTTATTTGTATTTTATTAAGATTAATATTATCAACTTCATATAATCCATTAATACTATACTCTTGTGCGCCACGGACGCCAACGTAGTCGCCTACTGCAAATATTCCAGTTACCCACTTATCTAGTGTTAGTTCTACTAAACTTAATCCGTTAACTGCAAAAGTGGCAGCAACTGTGTCTGCACCAACTACATTAACAGTTCCTTGTGTTAGTTGCATAACTGTCCAGTTCTTATTGTCTGTGTCAGTTACCCATATAGTATCACCTAAACTAATTTGGTTAGTATCAACAGTTGCAAGGTCTTCTAAATTGCCAACAATAAAGTCAACATCGTCTTCGTTAGTATAGCCGCCAGTTCTAATATATTCATTAGTTAGTGTCTTAGTAGGAAACGGTGCGTGAGTATATCCTGCAGGCTTGTCAAATACTTCGTTTGGTTTAATTCTATAAATCTTATCAAAGTTAGTTTCAGGTATAGCGTTTACAAGCTCAACTGCTTGCGGAGACTCTTGGATATCATCTTGCAGCAAGTTAAACTCTACTTGCTGTACATCATCAACTGCACCATAACGACCAACTTGTATTGCCCATTCTTCGTAAAATTCTAAGTTATCAGCAGTATTGCCTAGTGCATCAAACAGTTTAGTAAACACATTCATTGTGCCTTTGTCTGCAATTGCGCCTCTGTAGAATTTAAACTGACTTACGTCATCATTAATAATGTTAGCAAGGTACTGGCGCTTTTGATAACCTATCAAATGCTGTGCCATTTTTTGCTGCTCAGTATCAAAGCTATCTGAATCTAAATCATAAAAGTCCGTAAACTGTGTAACTCTGTAATCAAAGTTAGTCATTAACTGTGACTCAGGCTTTTCACTTAACTGATACCAGTTAGTTGAATTAAAGTTCTGTGACCCTGTAGCATTTATTGTTGCCACATAGTAATATTGCTTGTACTTTACAATATCGCCGATCTTATAATCTTTCCACTGAGTCCAATCTGTAAAGCTTGCATCGTCATATACAAATCCTGGAATATTTAATCCGCCATTCCAATCATCAGATCTGTAACCGTTAACGCGGATTCGCTCTTGTCTATAACCTGTGCTTGGATTATAAATTGTGTCGTTAAAGTCTGTAGTATTATCTATTAATACAACGTGTTCTTTTTGTATTAACGGTAAAGACACATGGTATAAGCCTTCGTCAGTGCCAATAGTTTCGATACCAAAACTATTTTGATCTCTTAACAGACTATTAAATTCTGAATCTAAAAATAAACCGTCTGCTTTAAGAATACTGTATCCGTAGAAATCGTCTTTAATATTATCAACTATAACATAATCTTTTTGGAATTCTAATAAGTTTGCGCCCGGACTTAATGCAATCAGTGAGTTGTTTGCCCAACCTTGTGTTGTCCAGAATAAGAACTGCTTTGCTGCTTGCTTCCAGTTTTCAACTTCGTTAGATCCAGCAATTACATTCTCAAAACTAAATCCCATCTCTTGTTGTCTTACATTGTAGCCTAAAATAAAGTCAACGACATCTTGTGCTGTAGTAAAGCGTGTTCCATATTGGACTCTTTTAAGGGATACAGTATTAAAATCTTTCTTAAATGCTGCTGTTCTTCCGCCAGTAAGAGGAAGTGCAGGAAGCTTAACTATATCGTTAGTGTTAAACGTTGTGTCACTAGTAAAAGAAGTAATAACTCTGTAATATGCATTATTATGCAATATTACTTCACCGCTAATGTAGGCAGTATTAGTATCCCAAGGAACTATCTTTTCAGATATGCCGCCAACTGTTACAATATTTGCAGACGACCCAGTTAGTGCTTCATAATATTCAAAGTATGGCTTTTCTGAATTGTATCCTCTTACAATATAACCTAGTTCAGCTCGTTCTATAATAATACCACTGTATATTGCTAGTTCAGTAGGACTACTTGTATTTAAAAATACTTGATAGTTTTCTTGTGGGACAAATATACCGTCTTGTGTTAAAGACTGAGTTGGTGATCTGCTGTCTAGTATCAAATTAAACTTTTCTTTACTAGTAAATCCAGCAATCTTAACACCAATTTGGTTAGTAATTAGCGACAAGTCAGTTTTATAACTCTTATATACTGATAATATATCACTTGCTACAAGGTTATAAATGTAGTTTACTAACCCTGCTGTATTAATTCGTGTAGCTGAATCAAATGTGTTTGGCAATGTTAAATCTTTAATAACAATAGGAGCATTTGTATCTATGTTAACCCATTGATTTGCTAAATTCTTAGATATCCTAGAAACATCAAATCCTAAGCCCATTGTTTTAGCAGGTTTATTTAACAACATTGCAGTTAGTACAGCAAACGGATACTCGGAGCTTCTGCGCCACGCATTTTCGATTGGTGCATGATCGCCGAATTTAAAGTTTTGTGTTGCACTTTGTATCTGGAAATCTTTAGCATACTTACTGTTTATCGGCGATAGCAATTTACCGTTACTATCAACTGGTATACAGTTAGTTAATCCAGGGCGAGCATAGTTGAGATCAATTCTAGTATTAAGAGGATCTGCGATGCGACCTACTTCTAAGTCTTTCCACAAAACTAAGTTGTCGCCAGTGTACGGAGCAGGTCCGTAAACTGTGTTCCACCAAGATGGCTTAGTAGAGATGCCAAGCATCTCCCACGGATGGCTGTGAGGACGGTCAGTATCAAATGCTCTAGAATACATGCCTCTCCAGAATCCCGGGTTTATATTACCGGCTGGTGAAGTAGTATCCTGATAGTTAAATGTCCAATTATTAGTTCTGTCGTAGAACGTATTGTTTGTATAAGTTTGATTGTTTAAATTTTGCTGCAACCACTGCGTAAAATCACCAAGCAACGTATTATCTATTTCAGTTTTAGTAAATTCATTAACTCTAAATTCTCCACCGATGAAAGTATTAACATCTAACCTATCAGTTGAATATTCTGCTTTAATATTATTAAAAATTCTTTTTTCTAGTTCTAATAGTAACTCGTCTCTAAAGTCTTTATACGCTTTAATATAGCTGCCGTCATGGCCCTTAATAAAAGCAACGCCAACTGAGTATTCAGTAACTTCGATATTGTCATTGCCGCCAAGTGTTGCGCCAGCTGTAGGAATATAAAATATTTTATTCATTCCTGTAAATACATGGGATTTCGATGCAGTACCTGCGCCTGCTGCACTTTTAGCTGTGTACACAGGATAAAACCAGCCTCTAGTACCAGTTGCACTGTCTTCGCCATATACTTTAAATGGGCCAGTAGTTGTTGGCTCAGCAGCAAGTACAGTATCGTCAATAGTTAGCTCAGGATAATACTTTGGAAATAATCCCAGTTTACTAGGAGTAGGAGCAACGAAGCTACCATCAGTATTATTATATTCGTGTATTTCAATTAAATCGTTTTCTATTTGTCCAGCTTCGATTGTAACATAGCCAGCAATATTAAAATTATAATCTTTCAAATAAGTTAACTGTGTACCATTTAAATATACAGTTGTGCTTGCTGCGCTCAGTTTAGATAAATTAAAAGTTCCAGTAATTGGATACTCTGTTGTTCTTTTATCTAATATAGTATACGCTATTTTATTAGATGCGCCATCAGGCAGCATGTCTGAGAAGTAAAAAGGCTGCGACTTTAATTTATCACTATTAATTGTTTTTAATATAAGGTCAACATGTTCTTTAATAGGACCGTCATATCCTAATGTTGCGGCGGTGTCTAAAAAAGTCTTCTTAAATCTTGAATATTCTTTTTTAGAATATTTTAATGCCTTTACAATATTATAACTTTTATTAGTTACGTGGTACAGCGGCAAGTTGATTGGGCCGCTGTGTTTAACAAAGCGTTTACCAAATTCATCTAGGTCACCTAAATCACGCAAGTTACTTGATCCTAAGTAATTACCGGCATATCCTGGAATATCTTCTAGCATACTATCAACGTGATCTATTACTTCACCAAGTGTGAATTGGTTAACATCATCGTTTAGAGGATTGCGTTCTAAGTTATACGGAAACTCGTAATAGCCATTAGAATTTTTAATAGCTTTACTGTCTGTTTTAATTTTAATAACATCAGTGGCTACTAAATCTTTTACAAATGTAATAACTGCATTGGCTTTAGTTTTATCAATTGTGTAATCAGTAGTTATTAATTGTAATTTGTTATTGACAAACACAACTACTTTTAAATCTGCAATACTACTCGAGTTATCGTAGACATTAATTTCAAAGTTATTAACCTGAATGGCAGTTGCAGCATATTCGTTTATAACATACTGTTTACTAATAGTAGGCTTGCTACTAAATCCATTTACATAAGCAAATTTAGTAAGTGAACTATATTTCTTTAAATAGCCGCCATTAATTTTTTGTGTGTATAAATTATCATCTGTTTGGTAAGTAAATGTATCTGACAGTAAGTTAAAATCAAATACAATATCACCTGAGTTATTAATAGACTTATAATCTAGTGCAAATCCTAATTCAGTGTCTACCGTTCCTGTGCCTACAGCATATGAAAATAACTTAGTACCGTTAAACGTAGTTGATCCATAATAAGTTTCATTGCTGTAGTTGTTACCATTTGTGTCGCATAATTCAAATGTAGGAGCTTGATTACGTGTTGTTTTTTCTTGTGCAGTAGTCCACTTAGCGTTATGGTAGTGATAACTCTTACCTGCATTTTTTACACCTTGTGTAATTAACACTGTTTCAAGATCGATAGGTAATGTATCAGTAGTTTCAATTAAACTAAGCTGTCTGTTATTTCCAATGTTAACAAATTTAACTTGGTATATTTTTCCGCTTACTAATGCATCAGTATCTGCTGTGAACAAAATACGCATATTATCAGCAAGATTAATGCCGTCAATATTATATCCTATTTGTCCTTCAATAGTACTAAACACATCTGTAGTAAATGTATCAATTAAGTCAACATCTTGTTTAGCATATGCTCCGAAGTTGTGTAGCTTTAAGCCTGCTTCAAATTCTATAATAGGACGTTTCGCTCTATTTTCTTCGTTAACATTTCTTGTTAAATTATTAAGTTCAAAACTCTTTAAAATTACATCTTTGTGGTGCCATCTGTTGTAGCGACTCCAGGCGTTTCTGTCTGGTGTTGCGCGGTTAATGACAATGTAGTCTTTATTAGTTGCATATGCAGTTGCATCAGAAAATGGCATAGTGTCAAAGTTATCAGCATCAAATGCTATACGATTAATATCACTGTATGCAGCTGGAATAATTAAATCTTGATCTTTAATTAATTTAATTTTGTCGCCGACTCCTTCTACATACCAATCGTTAGTGTTATATTCAGCAGGCAATACATCGCCTTGGAATTTAACTTTCATTCCGTTAGATAACGCAACGCCGTTTGCACTAGTATAAGTTTTCTTACCTAATACATCTTCGCCGATATTAAGAAATGTATTTTCTTCAATGTCATAAATTTTAATAAAGTTACTTGTATCGATAGCATTTTTACTAATATAATATAGTACGTCAGGAGCGTTTGATGGAATAGTAAATTCAATTGCTCCCTTTTCAATATAACTAAGAGTTGTAACATTACCATCTTTGTCATACACAGTTATACCGTCAGTATACAATGTACTAACATTAGTGTCAACTGTCGCGCCTGGAGTAAACGTTCTACTAAGAGCAATTGACATAGGATGTCCAGGTGCATCTATTTCAAAACGGTATGTTTGTCCTCGGTAAAGATTTAATTCTGGGTTACGTATTAATCCGTCGTTAAATATGTAAGCAATATTATCGCCTTGGTCTTCAGTAGTTACAGTGTATGTGCTAACAACATCTCTACTCTGTCCTCTAACTTGTACACTAAGTGGACCGTTTGGCATCCAGTAGTACTCGCGGAAGTTTACAAACTTATCCCAATCTATGCTTGGATTCCAAGCATATGTTTCTTGGCTGTTTAAACGACTGTGATTATCTACGCTTGCGCCATATACACCAAGTTGCCCTATGTAGTCATTGTAGTCTTTATAAAAAGTTATATTGTCATAGTTATCTTTAATAACTGTCGCTGGTTCTAGCTGATAGTTAGTTCTATTAGCTGATACATCATCAATATAGTTGTCAGTTACTTTATATGCTTTAGCAGTTGTTCTACCATAATAACCATTTATCTTTTCAGCAACACCAGGTTGTATAAGTTGGTCAAGTGTGCCTTGCAAAAACTTTTTGTTAGCTTGTGTTCTAAAGAACTTAGGTAAAAAGTCACTTGCAGTGATTTTATTATTCTGTCCTGGAACAGGTAGTGCGCTTTCGTTTTGATCATTCTTAGCCATTAGTAACTATAGCCTCCACCGTTAGAACCACTTGATCCCGAACCACTTGATCCCGAACCACTTGAATTTGTGTTTAGCCCGCCGCCTAGTGACAACGTTGTTGCAGGTGTCGATGCACTGCTTGATATTCCTGATGTTATGCTAGTTGCAACAGTGTTAATTACTGTTCCGCTAGCTTGTAAATTAGTTGCTGTTAATTGATCAATTGTTTCGATATCACTCACCTTCGCTGCACTTGCAAATATTTCATCTGGCTCACTCTTTATTTCAAATAGACTACCAAACGATTGTGTTGTTTGGCGCGGTACTATTAGTATACTTACCAGTTTTGGTGACAGCTGGTTTATAATATAGGCGCTAAGTTCTTGGAAGTAAAATGTCTCTCCAAAGTCCCAATTTTCAATATCAAAGAATTTATTAATAGCTTCAATAATGTCTGATTTAAGTTCGTTGTCATTGGTAACTACACCAGCATTTTTAACAATCTTAAATTTAACTTGCAGATCTGCTGGGGCTTTGTCGCCAAATAAGATTTTATACTTTGCAGGGTGATAGATAACTTCGTCACTTAAACTTTTTATTTTGTTTATTTCTCTGCCATAGCTTCTAAATAATTCATCATTACTAGGAGGCTTAGGCTGTACTAAAAGTGTTCCAGCAACATATTGCTTTACTTGCATGTCGTACGCTTTAGATAAAATATAAGTATCAATAATGTTACTTGCACTTGGATCAATTCTATAGCCACTGTCTGCAACATGTACATAATGGAACTTTAAATCTGCTCTGCCAAAGAATGCTTTATAGTCTGTATTAATTTCTGTATTGTTTAGTAGTTTATTAAGCTTCCTAAAAATACCTTCGTTAATTAAGTAAAATATTTGTCCTTCTACTCTAGCACTGTACGGAGCAATAGCTGCTTCGTTTTGTACTACAATAATTTCAGCAGTTGTGTTTGCAAAATATTTAAAATCTTCTACACCGTCAGTTGTGGTGTATTTCTTTTGGAATATTAATTTGTCTTTTGTAAGAATAGTTGTATCTTCTTCGCCGACAATTTGCTCAAAAATATCAGGATCATCAACTACACCGTCATCATCAAGGTCAATAAATTGAACTTGAATTTTACGACTATCTAAGTATCCTTCAGAATCTCTATATGCATCAGTAATTGTCCAGTTATAGTCTGATGTGAACGGAATTAATTGTCCAGGCTTACGGTTAATATTTAATATATCAATTTTGTCTCTAACAATTTGTCCTGTTGACGGATCATAAATCTTATCAGCAGCGTCAAAGAAAAATCTAATTTCGTCTGCGCTTTCCATTACATATCTTAAATTTCGATATGTAATTGTATATTTTTCGCCGTCTGTTTTAAAGTATAGCATCCAGCTTGAATCTAAATTAGCACCTGTTATGTCGCCTGCTTTACCAGTAGCAAATGCATTAAGTGTGTTAATGTCTTGTGCTAATACTAGTTTCCACTGTCTGACATATTGATCGTAACGTAGTGCAAAATCCTTGTATTCAAATGTTTGGTCAATTAATTGTGTCTTTATGTCATTAATTAATACTTTAGAAAAATTTGGTATAACTTGCTGTAGTACTGCGCCTGTCGGTATAACATCGTTTACTGAAATAGGAGCAATGCCATCTTCGTCTATTACTGTGCCGTCTCCTGTTACAGAAATTAACTTACACCATTTGTATGTTGTTTTTCCTAAATGGTCTCCGCTACTGCTGTCTTCCATTAATGTGCCGTCGGGCATAAAGTGCTTGCCAGTAGGAGCAACAAACTTCAACATCGAGCCTGCTTCTAATAATCGCAAACTATTAGCAGTAAACGTACCTACAGTATATGCATTACTATCAGTATCTTGCAATAGACCTAATGATCTATTTGTACTTGTGCTAGATTGAGACCAAGTTGCGTTAAGATCACTTACTATAATTTTTGGATATTTTGCTAGATAAAAGTTCTGTGCAGTTGCACTACTTAATATGCTTTCAATAGTATTATATATAATACCTTCAATGTCAGTTTGTGTTGCAAAAGTAAATGATTGTTTTTCGGCAAATTCTTCTTTATAAATTATGCCGTCATCTGCAAACAAACTAGTATTTGAATACTTGCCGCTTGCATCCTTTAAGTCAAAGAACCGACTTATTCCACTTGAAATTCTATTCGAACTTTTAGTTTTAATAATGTCTTGGCTAATTGCTAACGGACCAATGTTATAATCTTCGCCAGTAACTAAACGGTTTTGTGTATAATATGTTGCTGGTGCATTTTGTTTAATTTCTGCACTAGTTTCTGATGCGGTACCGTTACTAACTGTGTAATTTAATTTAAGACCAACTGTAAGTGTTTGCGCTGAGCCGTTTCTCGACTGGTACGGAATATCAATGCTTACTGTTCCTACTGCACTAGGAGTAATCACACTACGTAGATTATTGCTAGTCCTGTAATACGATCTAAAGTTGCCAGTAGCTAAGTTTCCAAACACACCATCACTAAAGTTTAAATTAATTCTGTCGCCAATGCGTGTTGTTACAGCAAATACGTCTCTAGTTTTATTAAACAAACTATTATAGATAACGTTATTGCCTTCAGTAGAGTCAATTTTTGTCCACTCACTGCTTTCAAAGCCTGCACTATTTAATGCAAATAACCATACATCACTGTCGTTAATATTTTCAGCATCAATTTGTACTGCTTGATTTGGAGTTGGATTACTTACTGCAAAGTTTCCTGTCTCAAGTTTACCTTGACGGAAATGCATAAAGAATCCAGTGTTATTACTACCAGCTCCTTGTCCATCATCTCTAAACAAAAATGCAGGACTGTTGCCAGGCAGTGGCGCTTCCTCTAACACGTTTTCGCCTGATATGTCAGTACTTACTACTTCAAAACGTGTGCTTACCCCTTCAACACGTTTAGTAAACGGGTAAATTGCTTGCCCAGTGTTTGTAGCATTTAAGCGATATTTTTGTGTTTGCACATCTGCAATTAATGCAGACTTTAAAGGATTACCAATTGAGTTAGACAACGGCAATGCCGAATTCATAATCTTAACAAACTGTTCAAAATAACTTGAGTTAGTTTGGTCATTCCACTTAACAGTAATACCTGCCATGTTTAAACCATTGCTATCTAAAATATTTTCAGTTGTTTTAATAGTGTCAAATTTAAGTAAACCGTTTGCTGCTTGATTACGTCTAGGATTGTAAGACAGCATACGTGCAAGACGTAATACACTTTCTCTACGTTCTGCTGTTTCAAGAAAGTTTTCACGAGCGTTTAAATCAATGCGGAATGATAAGTTTTGCCCAAGGAAAGCAATCATATCAATTAGCGCAAGATATTCACTCGATTCAATGTAATCGTTAAAGTCTTCTGGATAGTTTTGACGCAAATAGTTAATCATTGTGCGTCTTAGGTTATCAAAATCGTAGCTTTGGAAATCTGCGTTCCTAAAGCTTTGGTAAATTCGTTTCCAGTCCTCTGCTACTAATAGCCTGGACTGTCTATCATTTGAAGACATATCATTTTCCTTGTTTACTAATGTATTTACCTGAAATGATAATGTGTGTATTTAATTTTTATTGTTGGAGTAGACCGTTGTCTTTGTCAAATTTGAAGCGCAATTCATCAGTTATACCAAAAGGAAGTACAGTTATAGTACAATCAATTTGTATGCCTTGCTCATACGTATCAATAACAATATTTTCAGCCTTTATTCTAGGATCGTAGTTAATAATTTTAGTAACATCTTCGATAATTGCTTCTTGCACGTCAACTGTAAATGGCTCGTATAGAATATCCCATATAATGGTGCCAAATGTAGGATCACTTAATTTTTCAGTTTGGCGTATATGGAAATGGTTAATTAAATCTTGCTTTATAAGCTCGTAGTCATACACACTGAAGCTCTTAGCGTCTGCAACTGTTGAAAATCCTCTGTATTTTCTGCCAGTGTTTGCTGTTTGAGTAGGCTGGCTTACGGTAACACGTTTATAAAGATTTTTTTCTAATTGGCTCATACTATATTTACCTTAATTAAACAGCGCCACGATGCGGTGCTACGGTGTTAGTACCTGCACTATTATCTGTTGGGTCTGATGTCGGAGGATTTGCTTGTGCAATTAGAATTTCTTCGTTTAAACTTCTAATTGCATCTGCCTCTTCATTATGAAATCTGTCAACAACACTATTTCTGATACCTTCACTACTGCTAGGGAAATATTTGCCACCATGTTTAGCTCGGCGTTCAGAATATATTGCTCTAATTAACGCTGCGTCAGTAGGCACTGTTGCAGTTATATCAGCTGGTGTATATCCTAATCCAGCTAATGCATTTCGGAAAACTTTTGACGCTCCGCCAGCACCATGTTGTATTGTTGTGGAAAATGCTGCTTGGCGTACTGTCGTAGACCGGAGTGCAAGATTAACTCCAGATCCATTTAAGATTCGTTTGGCGCCAGGAACATAATATTGTATTCCAGCATACTGACTTTGTATTTCTCCTCCTGCAGCCGTTCCCATTACTAAAGACCAAGCTTCTTTATATGCTGCACTGCCTGCTCTTCCTCCTGCTGGTCCGCCTGCGGTCTTTAGTTGACTTTCAATGTTAGGGTGTGTCTTTTTTAACCAACTATGGAATTCATTTAGTGCGCCTGTATTTGCTGCTAGTTGGTATTTTCCGTAACTCCATCCACCGGTACTATCCCATCCAATAATAGCAGGGTTGCCTCGAGATTCGTATTTTTCACTTAATGCTCCTATATTTTCATCAAACACATAGTCACTGTTATAGTCTCCTGGAGGCACAGGTGTTTGTCCGCTACCACCTGGACGACTAGAATTTCCTGTACTAATATTGCCGCCGCTGCCTTGTACATATCCACTCGATTTTCTGCCTTGTAAATTTTTATCAAACGTGTCTGGAGTAACAATACGGTCTGCACTAGGAAGTGCGCCAGGTGAATCTCTATCTGTGTAAATTTTCTTAAACGATAACGGATCTAAGTTTTCATGATGCGGCCAAGGCTCATGTTGGGGGGATCTTGCTAATATACTTTCGTAGGAGCTTATTTGCCCGCCGGATTCAGTACGAGGTAATGTATTTGTTGTCAAAGGAGTTACTTCTTCAGCAACATTTGATGGCGCTGCTTTTGGTCCGTTCATATGAACATACGTTGCTGTTTCTCTATGCTCTTTAGCACTAGTAATATGTGTCGATCCTGCGGCTGTTAATCTGTTGTCTTTACCTGAATGTATATGTAATGATTTTGTTGTGTCAATATATTGCGATTCTTTTACTTTTATGTGCTGATTTTTACCTACTGTAATTTTACTATTTGCTCCAACATGCAAATTAAAGTCTTGTTTAGATTCAATTTGAACTCTGCCTGTTTCGCCTTCGCCGTCTTGGTTTCTGCCTGTAGCTCTAATATTAACATTCCTACCAGCTTCCATATTAATGTCGCGTTCAGCAGTAATGTTTAAATCGTTCTCGGTCATAATACTAACACTATCTTGTGCATGAATATCAATTTTACCATCACTGGACATTTCTATCCAAGTAGTTCCTCTAGAATTTCCTATGTAAATTAAGTCTTCACTGTTGTGCATTAATATTTGATGACCAGTTCTAGTTCTAAAACGCAGTAATTCATTTTGTGGGATAGTGCTGTCACCGCCCGCTTCGTTGTCGCTTTTATTTTTATAAATCGGAGGACCGTCTTCTGCGTGTGTTGTGCGCACAAATCTTTCGTCACCGTCATCCATTGTAAATGAACTTCCGCCTAGTCTGTTAGAAGGAACTGCTATCTTATTTCCTGCTGTTCCGATCTCTGCTGTTGGAGATCCGTCTCTGCGATCTTTAGGACCAGGAGTACTAATGCCAAATACCATACTAGGCATTTCTCGCCTTGAACTAGTTGTAGTTGTGCCACGGGATTCGTCATTTAACAAACCTTGTATTTCAAGTGTTTCTGTAAAATCTTTGTTGTACGGTTTAGCAAATAGTGTCGGATCGACTCTTGCACCTGTTTCTATTGCTTTGTTATATTCGCCTACTGGAAGTTTTCTTCCTCTTAGTCCTGGCGGGGTATTTGCAGTTGTGTTTTGTGTCGATGCTCGGCCGTCAGGAACCATAAAGTTCATATTTTCTGCAGGTATACATCCAATCCAATAACCAAAGTTTGCATTGCCTTCTGCAAATATTACAAGAACTTTTGTTCCTACATCAGGCGGCACCATCCACATGCCGTAACTTTTTTGTGTGTGTTCGTAACCTTCATTTGCTGTAAGTGCAGAACTTGGGGTTACTCCGTAAAATGGAGAAAGGTATTTTACATTTAATAACTGTCCAGATTTCTCCGGTGTGCTACCTGCGCTTGTATATCGTAATAGTTCAACAGTCATGCCGCCCATATATTTTGTGTCAAGGTTATTAACTACAATTGCTTCATACGGTCCTCTGTCTGCAAAACCAGATGTACTACTGCTAGTTGTTCTTGTGTAGTTGCCGTTTCCTGCCATGTTATTGTGGTCCTATTGTTGCGTTAGCGTTAGGTGCAGTAGTTGGTGTTGGCTCTACTGCTTCGATACTTGGTCCAGTATCTGGAGTAAAAACCTTTTTACCACTATTAAAGTCGTATCTGTCTAAACCAGTTTGCATTGCTTTATATATGTATACGTTTCGCGGGCGAGAGTTGTCGGGTGCTGGCACAGCGCCATTAGCTGCTGCTCCTGGCGTAGTAACTACGGTTGGAGATACAACTGTACCTGCTGCGGCTCCTGCTGCATCAAGCGAGCCTATTCCAGATGCTGCTTTTTTAGCAGCCGCTAGAGCAATAGCCGCAGGTGTTCTTCCGTCATTAGGTGCTGGAGCAACACTACCAGATCCTGTTCCTGTTGTGTCAGGCAAACATGGTTTTAAGGCAGGTGCACCTTGTGCCATATATTTCATCTGTTCTGGAGTAGCTATGTCACCAACTTTAAGATTGTTAACTTGGTCAGCCACACTAATTTCTGTTGTTGTAACGGTGCCTGCAGTTTTAGGATCATTAACTGTTTTAGTTTTAACTGTAACTCCAGTTGTGGCGCTGGATGTGGATGCAGTTACGCCTGGAGGTCTTGAGTAGTCTAGATCCGGATTGGGTACAATATAAGGTACGCCGCATCTTGTATCTGGTGTGCCATCTGGGTGACCACCGTTGGCATTAACCCGTATATATTCCATAGTTTCGGACATGTTCATAGTTCTCGATACTGGCAGTCCAAGCTCTATGCGCATCTTCGCATTCTCGGCTATGTCATCGATGTTCTTTTTCCTTTTTATGCCCCAAATAATCAAAGGCTTAAACCTACTGTATCCCAAACTGGTTTTAATGGATGTGAAAAATTTAGGTGTACCTGGATATCCTAGATTGTGTATTCCTTGATCATCAATAACAACAACAATTGTATTACTATACAACTCATCAGTGTTTCTTATAGTCCCTTTTAGGCTCTCTAAATCATCATATGTTTCGTATACTGGCCAAGGGGCATTTTGGCTAGGATCTAGAAAATACGGTTCGCGAGGGTTATCTTTAATGCCATTAGATTGATCTAATTTGCCTTGAGTGTTTTCTGGGCAACTTTCTGCCATTACGTGCCTCCTAATAGTGAACTAGCTTTAGATTTTGCAGCGCCAGATACACTAGCAATTTTTTCATTTGCAGCAAGAGAAGCTGTTACTGCATCAGTTGCCTTTTGTCCTGCTGCAAGTCCAGCTTGGAGACCAGTAGGGTTGAATCCGCCTTTTAAAGCTGTTCCAATGCCGCCTATTGCATTACTTGCTAGTGAGCCGGCAGCAATTCCTGCTACGCCGCCAAGCTTACCTGCTACTGCGCTGAATGCTGCGTCTTTTAATCCACTTGAGATTGCACCTGGAATAATCTTGCTTAAATCCGGAAGTTTTGCAAAGGGGTTTTTATCTTTTTCAAGGCCCGCGATTGCTGTTTTAAAGTCACCAGCTGCGTTGCTGAGCATGTTCTCAAGCTGATCAAGTCCATTTGTTGCTGCTGCGGCAACATCTGCTCCAATTGCTGGATTTATTTCTCTAATATCATCACTTTTTGGAGCTGGGAAACAATCAACTCCTGGTTGCTGTCCTCCAACTGTGCCGTCTGATTGTACGCCATCCTTTACTAATGCTGAATCGTTGTTTACTATCATCGTTCCTGAATTTGCAGTTGTTGCTTCATCGTCTTGGCCTTTACGTCTTATTAGCTTAATAACTTGAGTAAACTTGCCGCCGCTAAAATTATTAGTAACTGCCCATATTTGAAACAATCCACTAAACCCTTGTACAATTTGTGGAAATTCCATTGTTGCACCTTTAACTTGATAATCAAACGGAGTTCTAAAATTTATAATACAAAATACTGACTGGTCTAAGTAATTCATTGTGCCGCCATTAATTTCAGCTATCGTATTTCCAACAGCACCAACGTAGTTACCGGTTTGTTGCGGTATAAAATAAGGATCTCCTAGTATCTCCATCTCAGCAGTAACCATGTCTACATTCATTTTTGTAATTTTATCGTGGAAGATTTCAGCAATTTTGCGTCGAACGTCACTGCCTTGATATCCGGATGGCGTATCCACGCCAGTCACAAGTTCTGTACCTGCGCTACCTTCTTCATTTGTTCTTTTTTCACCTACTGGAGTTGTGACGCCTTTGTCTTTTTCGTTACCAGAGGCAATATTTGTTGCATTATCAGCCGCACCTCGGAGTCCGCCTGCGGCCATTCCAAGATCTGCAAATGCAGTCATCATATATGCATTATTAAATTTTAAATCAAAGTTTAACACATCTTCATTTTTGCCACTATAGATATAGTTGTATTCTTTCTGCGCAAGTTGCCTTAGTCCTTTAGTATTTTGCGGTGCTTGATTACCAGCCATTGTAACTGCTTGATCAACTTCATATTCGATAACACTGTACACATAAACTCTAGGTCGTCGGCCCATTGTTGCTTCGGTTAAGGCGCCTTCATCTATGTAAACATGTGTATCAATTCTAAACCATTTGTTCATACCATTTTTGGCGCCTTCAGTTGACTTTTCGGCAGCGTAAGTTGTTTGTAATACCATTTTTTCAATAATAGCAGTAATTAGCTCGCCCTGAGTAAACTGATGATCTCTTGCTTTATCTGCAGGCTGTGCTGCTTTCCCAGCTGGATCAATTTGTCCTGTTTCGGGATTGGTTGCTGCTTTTGGGTCTGCTGCGGATGTGTTTCCAGCTGCATTTGTATCTTCATTTAATGGGCTTAGTCCTATTGCATTCATTAAATTAGTATTTTCAGCAAACGATTTAAGTATTCCATATGTGTCATTCGGAGGTTTAATTGTTATGGTTTTTGGCTGGTATGTGTCTCGTAGTTCTGGGTTGGTTTCGAAATCAATTCCTTGACGTTGAATTTCTAAATCTTCAGGAGTAGATACAAACGCAGTCTCGTCTTGTTCTCCTTTTTGATATGCGTCTTTTAATTCTTTACGTGTTTTTGGAAAACAAATAATATATCTATCATATGGTGCAAGTGCTCCTGCTTCTTCTAAAGCTGAAATAGCTCCATTAACTGCACCTGTTACCGACTGGTCATTTGTTTCAAGAATTTCTGAACATAGTACACCTGTTGCTTTAACATTTGTATTAATTTTATTAATATCATCAGATAACCCTGTTTCGCTCATTGGCACTGCTGTAACTGCATATTTGCTGCCTTGGCCAGAAACACTAAAATCCATCTCCGTTATTTTAATCGGAACAAACATTGGTTGTGTTAAAAAATTTGCATTAAATGTTCCGTCTAAATTATAGCCAGCAAAGTCAATTTTTATACAAAACGGAGCATGTGCATAATTAGCATATCCTGCATCATGTGCTGCGCCTCTAATTGCTTGTATAAAATTTCCCATACTATAAGGTTCAGTAACGTTAAATGTTAACGATGTTCCTAATGTCATTCTAGTATTTTCATTAGGTGCAACTACTGAATCTAATTCGATATCATCAATGTAATATTCTGCGTGAGTTTCTTTAGCGTCAATGTGGTGATTGCCTTTAACGTTGCCTTCGTGTTCGTCAAACACTTGATAACGTTTGTTTAGGTTGCCGCCTGCACTTTGTATTATGTAATTTTTAAAACTTCCTATGTTTCTATAAGTGTCAGGATTATTATATTCTTCTGCACTAAGTACGCCTAACGTAATTATATAATTAACTCCGTTGTAACTTCTTAACGGATTAGGAACTTTACTTGCAGCAGAATCGTCAACTTTGTATGACGGCAAAAATCCACTATCAACAAAATTGCCGGATATACCAGTTCTGTCTGCTAATTCTCTATACTGGTCCATCTTCAGGCCGTATTCGCCGCCCAGACCTTTAAGATCTGCTGCGCCTTTTTCTACTAGCTTCAGTGCTGTGTTGGTCAGACCTCGAAGCTCAGGTGAATTAGCTGCTAGTCCATCTAATTTTCCTTTTATTGCACCAATCAGTCCGTCGGATCCGCCACCAAGTGCTCCACCAATAGCGCCTTTAATGTCTCCGCCTTTTAGTGCCGATGACATCATCTGGCTGCTAACTCCAGGAATTTTAGAATTAATTTTGCTAGTAACAGTATCTATTGTAGCAGATTTTACTGCATTTTTAGCTGCTGATTTTAAATCAAATGCCATATTAAAATCCTAATGTATTACGTAATGCTGAAGGATCTGGTAAAAATATTTTAGTGCCTGCGACAAAGTCAAATACAGGATCTTTTAATATATCTAAATTACGCTGTGCAAATACCCACCATAAATCTTTTCTACCATATGTAATGTGTGCTAGTAAATCAGGACGATATGTAAATTCAGTTGTTATTTCAAATACAATATCGTCTCTGTTAGCAGGAACAGGACGAGGTTTTAGTATGTCTAAATATCCAGATTGATTAATTGGAGTACGTGCATACGGACTTAAACTGTTTTTTTCCATTATACAAATCCTTCCGCGCCGCCAATATGTCTGCCGCCTGCATAATCATTTAAACTAAATCCTGCTTGCGAACGTCTTGCGTATTGTGGCTGTAGTGTAACTGTAATTGAACTTTGTGTAGGAACATAGTTAGGATGCCCGTTAACGGTACACATAATATAATCTACATCAACTGGTAAATCTGTAGTAAAGTTTGTTATTACAACTGGCATATCATTTAATATATGTTTACCATAGCCGTTAAGTCTACAAACAACTGGAGGATTTCCTAACGGATTACTATTTCCGTAAAACATTTTAGTTGCAGTTCTTAAAAAGTGCAAACATGCTATCCAGTATTTTGCATCGTTTTCGTTTTCTTGATAAAATTCGCCAGTGATTGTAATTGCATCTACTTGACTGCTTTCGTATGCATTGTATGCATAATTTGTATGAGTAGGTTGCACTTGTGAATAGTTTGCACTATGACTTAAAAGTACCGTTGGGTTAAAAGGAAATATCATTTTATTTCCTGTATTCCAAACTCCTTGGCTAGTTGCTCTCATCGGCGCAAGTATATCGCCTTCGTCTAGTATAACGTCTGGGACACCAATACTAACACGCCAATCACCTGCTTCAGTAACACTATTAGTTGATGCAATAATTGCTCTAGAAATCGTTCTGTTATTATTAGACGATCCAAATCCACCCGTTTGGTTAATAAATGTCGCAGCTAGTTTTCCTAGTGGACCTAAGGCACCTAGCTTCTGTGTTACAGTATCGCCGATAGCAGATTTAATTGCGCCGCCGACATCACTTACAATGCTACTTAGAAAGTTTGTGGAAGCTTTTTTAATACTAAACGCCATAATTATCTTGTCTCCTATACTACTATTTAGTTGACAAAATTATGTATGTATATTATAATTATTCTTCGGTTGACACTGATACAATTGTCGTGTATAATAGTAATTAACACTATAGGAGAGAATGATGCGTCCCAAGAATTATCTAAACAATAAAGACATACTTAAAGAAATACACAAATCAAAGAATCAGTTCAACAGTTATTTAGAACCTGAATATGGTCAATATGATATTATTTTACTAGATGTAGGTAAAATAAATCGACTGTCTGTTGCTGAAGCAAAGCGTAATAAAGCAAAGAAGATGTCTTCAGCAGAATACGAGCGCAGGAAAGGCTTAGGTGAGAAGGTCAAACAAGCAGAATGCGAAACATTAGCATCTGAAATTACAAAAGAAGAGCTAATCTTCCGTGTAATGACATTTGATCACATTCCAGAAGAGCCAGGTCGCAAAAAGAACCCTAAGACTATTGCTGATACAAAAGTTAAGCTACCGTTTCCCCCATTTAAACATTACAAGTATGATGACGAAGGCGAAATTATCCTAGTAGGTAAAAGCCATTGGGAAGGCGGGATGGATAACGGCAATTTTAATCATAAGCACGGTAAAGCAACTAACAACCTTGCTATGATGTGGTTAAAACTTGTTGATCGTTATGCAACTCGAGGCAATGTACGTGGTTACACATATAATGATGAAATGAAAGGACAAGCTATCTTGCAACTTTCACAAATTGGACTACAGTTTGACGAATCTAAGTCAGATAATCCATTTGCATACTATACTGCTGCTGTTACTAATAGTTTTGTACGTGTTATTAACATAGAAAAACGCAATCAAAACATTAGAGATGATATCTTAGAGATGAATGACTTGTCTCCTAGTTATACAAGACAGAATCAAGGCGAATGGGAAGCAAGTGTGAAGCGGAATGAAGAAGCTCCGATCACTCAATACACAGGTTCCAAGAAATAGGTTGACAGGTGTTAACATTTGCTATATACTTTAACAAGTACATATGGAGAATAAAACTTGTTTAAAAAAGCTGCGGTATTTACAGACATCCATTTTGGATTGAAGGGCAATAGTCGTGTTCATAACGAAGATTGCGAAGAATTTATTGATTGGTACATAGAACAAGCTCAAGCTGCTGGTTGCGAAACTGGTATCTTCTGCGGAGACTGGCATCACAACAGAAATTCACTTAACCTTACCACTATGGATGCAACAATTAGAAGTATGGAAAAGCTTGGTGCTGCATTTGAGAAGTTTTACTTCTTTGATGGTAACCATGACTTGTATTATAAAGACAAGCGTGACGTTAACAGTACTGCTTTTGCAAAACACATTCCAGGCATTACGTTTATAGACGAAATCTTCATTGAAGATGATGTTGCACTTGTGCCGTGGCTTGTTGGTGACGAGTGGAAGAAGATGAAAGACATCGAAACAAAGTATTTGTTTGGACACTTTGAACTTCCTAGCTTCTATATGAACGCATTGGTTAGAATGCCTGATCATGGTGACCTAAAGCCTGAACACTTTAAGCATCAAGAGTATGTATTCAGTGGACACTTCCACAAACGTCAGAAGCAAGGTGCTATTCATTACATTGGTAATGCATTTCCGCACAACTATGCTGACGTAGGTGATGATGACCGTGGTATGATGATACTTGATAAAGAGAATAACAAAGAGCCGGAGTTTATTAACTGGCCCAACTGTCCTAAGTACCGTACTGTAACACTTAGTAACCTAATTGACAACGCAGATACCTTTATTAAACCTAAAATGTACTTGAGAGTAACGCTTGACCTTCCTATTAGTTACGAAGAAGCAAGCTTTATCAAGGAAACATTCATTACCCAGTACAACTGTCGTGAGATCACACTTATTGCACAGAAGCACTTAGAAGAAATGAGTACAGAGCTTGATATTGCACAGTTTGAAAGTGTAGATCAAATCGTAAGCAATGAAATAGCAGAACTTGACACTACTAACTTTGATAAAAGTTTGTTGTTGCAAATATATAATGGACTAGAATCATAATATGATAAAGATTAAAGACCTTACCGTAAAAAACTTTATGAGTGTGGGCAATCAGACTCAAGCAGTAGACTTTGACCACGAACAACTAACATTGGTACTAGGTGAGAACTTAGATCAAGGCGGTGATGACAGTGGATCACGTAATGGTACCGGTAAAACTACTATTATCAACGCTTTGTCCTATGCATTGTATGGTACAGCACTTACAAACATCAAACGCAACAACTTGATCAACAAAACTAACAGCAAAGGCATGATAGTAACATTGCAATTTGAAAAAGATGGCAATAGTTACCGCATTGAACGAGGACGTTCGCCTAATATCTTTAAATTCTATATTAATAATCAAGAAACTCTAGTAGACGAGTCACAAGGCGACAGTAGACAGACACAAGACGATGTAAACACCCTGTTGGGCATGAGTCATGATATGTTTAAACATATTGTTGCACTGAATACCTATACTGAACCGTTTTTAAGTATGCGTGTTAATGATCAGCGTGTTATCATCGAACAATTACTAGGTATTACTATACTATCCGAGAAAGCTGACTTACTTAAAGAGCAAACTCGTCAGAGCAAAGACGCTATCACCGAAGAAACACTAAAGATTAATGCTATTCAGACTGCAAACGAAAAAATTGAAGTAAGTATTGAACAATTAGTCGGTAGACAACGTGCATGGGTGTCTAAACACAAGCAAGACCAAGATAAATTAGCAAATGCTATTGATCAATTAGAACATTTAGATATTGAGACTGAACTTGAGCTGCACGAAAGGCTTTCTAACTGGACTGAACACAATAACAAGATAACTTCTCTGAGAAAAGAACTAAGCACACTGGAACCAGCACTACAACGTGCAGATAAGAGTGTTGCAAAGCTTGTTAAGGATATTACAGATCTTGATGATGCAACTTGTTACACATGTGGTCAAGAATTACATGCAGACAAGAAGGCAGAGATCGCAGAGCGTAAAGATAAAGAACTTATTGACGCAAACGCTTATCAAGTAGAAGTTTCTGACAAATTATCACATGTTGTTACTGATCTCGAAGCAATTGGTGACATTAATGGCAAGCCTACAACGTTTTACGATAGTGCAAAAGAAGCATACGAGCATAGAAGCAACGTAGACAACTTAAAACAGACATTAGACACAAAGATCGCCGAAGAAGACCCATATACTGCACAAATTACCGACCTAAATGAAACTGCTATCCAAAAAGTTGATTGGGGTGTTGTTAACGAGCTTACAAGTTATAAAGAGCATCAAGAGTTCTTGTTAAAGCTACTTACAAACAAAGATAGTTTCATTCGTAAGAAGATCATTGATCAAAACTTAGCATATCTTAACAACAGACTTACATATTATCTTGATAAGATTGGCTTGCCGCATCAAGTTGTATTCTTAAATGACTTGAATGTTGAGATTACTCAGTTAGGACAAGACCTAGACTTTGATAACTTGTCAAGAGGCGAACGTAACAGACTTATCTTAGGCTTGAGCTTTGCATTCCGTGATGTTTGGGAAAGCTTATACCAGAATATTAATTTATTGTTCATTGATGAACTTATAGACAGTGGTATGGATACTGCTGGAGTAGAAAATTCGTTAAGCATACTTAAAAAGATGGCACGGGAACGTGAAAAGAACATCTATCTTATCTCACACAAAGATGAACTCATTGGAAGAGTTAATCATGTGTTACGAGTAGTAAAAGAAAATGGCTTCACCTCATACGAACCAGATTTAGATATTACTAGTATCGTATAAATACTAAGTAAATTCTAAAGGAGATATAATGTTTACGCAAAATAATTATTTAAAAGAATATTATGATATTATAAAAAATAACAAAGTACTAGATCCAA